>FWPV01002353.1_pt1 | contig 46911 bp, 42 predicted proteins | sample 2228371 | NCBI WGS metagenome assembly FWPV01 (sample SAMEA103939776, study PRJEB20133) | metagenome | reverse complement strand
ACCTCAATGATCATGGGCATTGACATGACCAATGGGAGTTTCGTAAACTCTCTATCACCTTGCTGAAGGGCCCTTGGCTGGGGCCCGTGCACCCCGCTGTCGCTCCTTCTCAATATGGCCAAGACGAGACCGTTGCGCTCCATCGGATCCGGAAAGGAGGTGGGAGGCGAGAAGAAGTTCTGCGTGTAGCGGCCGAGAAATCCACGAACATCCCAAGAGCGATGGGAGGTCAGAGATGAGGCGAAGAATCCTCGTTAGATGGTCTGCGGCCTCGGTCCTCGTGCTGGTTGCATTGGGGGCCGTCCTTTCGACCGCCATTTGTCAGGAGGCCCAGCCCATTGTGCTGGGTTGTCCCTTGGCCACTGGCTTCGTCTATGGTTGGGATGCTGAGAGGGGGATCCGTCTTGCAGTAGAGGAGATCAACGCGGCGGGAGGGGTGGCCGTCGGCGGCAGGAAGAGGCCTTTCAAGGTCGAGGTGATAGACACCCGCGACCTTGAGCCAGGGGTGCCTGTGAGCGATGCCCTCCTGGCGGTGGAGAAGCTTATCTTGGAGAGGAAGGCCGACTTCATCATGGGAGGCCCGGTACGCTCAGAGGCAGCCCTAGCCGCCATGGATTTGCTCTCCAAGCACAAGAAGGTTTCCATTTTGACCACCGGGGTCCTGACCCCGAAATATCATGAGCGTGTGGCAGCGGAGTACGACAAGTTCAAGTACTGTTTCCGGATCACGGGCGAATCCATATGGATGGTCAAGGAGATCGTCACGTGTCTCATGGAGATCAAGGATCGCTTTGGTTTGAACAAGATGTTCATCATGCTGCAGGATGTGGCCCACGCCAGGGCGGGGGGAGATGCCATCGCCAAGCTCTGTTCTGAAAAGGGGTGGAGTGTGACGGGCAAGGAGATCTATCCCACGGGCACCACGGACTTCTCCATGGGGCTCATGAGCGCCAAGAAGACCCAGGCACAGGTCTTGATCATCTGGATGGACATGCCTGAGACGTCCATCCTTCTCAAACAGTGGTACGACATGAAGGTCCCGGCGCTGCCTTTCGGTTCAATCATCGCCGCGGCGGAGCAACCGGGCTTCTGGAAGGCCACCGAAGGAAAAGGGGAGTTCTGCCTGGCAAATGTGGTAAACGCCGGAAACGCCCCCTCAGAGGCCACCCCCTGGACCATGAAGTTCTACAACGCCTACACCAAGAGGTGGAACGTCGAGCCAGAGGGCTATGGCTCCTCCAGCAGCTACATGGCCCCATATGTCCTCAAGGACGCCATAGAACGGGCCGGGACCCTGGATCCCGAACAGGTAGTGGCTGCCCTGGAGAAGACCTCCCTGCAAGGCGTCTATGGCATCATCAAGTTCGACCCCAAGAGCCACCAGGTGATCCCTAGCCTGGACCCGGCGCAGGGGGTCGTTGGAACCATCTTCCAGTGGCAGGCTGGCAAGCGTGTTGTCGTGTTCCCGCAGAAGATCGCCACAGGTCAGATCCAACTCCCGCCGTGGATGAAGTGACGAGGATCCCCCATTCCCCCTCTGCCCAGGGGGATGGGGGCCTTCCCCAGTGAGGTGAAGGGGTTCCATGGATATCCTGGTCTTCGGCCTCATAAACAGTGTCTCATTGGCCCTGATGGCCCTCGGGTTCACCTTGGTATACGGTATCAGCCGCCTCCCCAATTTCGCCCATGGTGCGCTCTACATCCTCGCCGGGTTTATCGCCTGGGTCCTCTTGAGGTCCTTCAACCTGGGATACCTACCGTCGGTCCTCATCGCCGTGGTGGCAGTGGGCCTCCTGGGTATGGCCATGTACAGGTTCGTCCTGATCCGCATTCGCGGGATGCCCATCTCTGAGATCATCGCCTCGTACGCCATCGGGCTGTTCATTCTGGAGGGCTTACGCTGGGGTGGCCTGAGGGGCATGGCGTTCACCTTGCCTGTGATCGTCCCGGGGGGTGTGGAGCTACTTGGGGTCCCGGTGGACTTCCAGAGGATCTTGGTGGTCCTGGTCGCGGCCTCGATCCTCCTGGGCCTCTGGGGCTTCACCCGCTTCACCAAGATCGGGCTGGCCTTGCGGGGGATCGCCCAGGACGAGAGGGCAGCCATGATGCTGGGCATCGATTCCGATGCCATGGCCACCATCGCCAACGGGCTCGGCTCGGCCCTGGCCGCGGTGGCAGCCATCGTCCTACTGCCGCTTGGGAACATAGTGGTGGAAGGGGGCTACCACGTCCTCATCTTCGCTGTCGCGGTGTGCGTTGTTGGAGGGTTGGGAAGCTGGGCCGGCGCTGTTTTCGCCTCCTTCCTCATAGGTTTCGCCCAGATCCTCACCGTGGTCTACATACAGTCACACTTCCAATTGGTAGTGGCCCTGCTGGCCATCATAGTCACATTGATCTTGAGGCCCTCCGGGCTTTTCGGTAGACAGAAGGAGTTGGAGGAACGCGTGTGACAGCAGGCACGGCTGAGAGACGGGTTCCGGACCCGGGATTCGAGGGTCAGGAGAAGATGGAGATCCTTACTGCCTGGCCTGGTGCCAGGCCAGCGATGTCCTGATTGGTGTCCGGTCGTCATGGGGGAAGAACAAAGACGCAAGGAACGAATAGATCGCGGGATCAAGGTGAGGACCGAAGGGATCTACGCCCTCTCCTCCTGGAGGGAGGCGGCGTACCTGGTAGTGCCGCGAGCGGGGCTCATCGCTGGGCTGCTTGTCCTCCCCTTGGTGGTGACCAATCCGTACTGGCACAGGGTGATCACGGTCGTCTGCGTCTACTCCCTGGTGGGTATCAGCTTCGACTTCCTGGCCCACTTCGTCGGTCTTGTGTCCCTCGGGGGTGCCATGACCATCGGGGTGGGCGGTTACATATCGGCCATTGCCAACACGTTCCTAGGGTTTCCGCCTCTGGTCTCCATATCGCTGGCCACAGTCCTCGGGGGTGGGCTGTGCACCATGATGCTCCTTCCCTGCCTGCCCCTGCGGGGTATTTATTTCGCCATTGTCACCCTCATGTACCCGTTGGTGCTGGCGAGGCTCATCGAGGCGCTGAACATCCTGGGCGGGACCGATGGGATACCGGGGGTAGGAGGGTTCCAGGACCCGTGGGTGGAGTCTTATGCCATCATCCTGATGCTATTGGTCGTGCTCTTCGGACTGAGGCGGCTGGTGAACGAGGACATAGGGCTGATCCTGCGGGGGGTGAAGGACAACGATCAGGCCGTCCGGGCATCGGGGATAAGCGTGACCCGTTACAAGGCCCTGGCCGTGCTCATCGCATCCTCCATAGGATGCGGTGCAGGGGCCTATTTGGTGCACCTATACATGTGGGCCGGCATTTCCCTCTTCGCACTGGATTTCTCGGTGATGCCCATAGCCGCGACGGTGATAGGGGGAGGGGGGACCCTGGTAGGCCCCTTGATCGGTAGCCTGATCCTGGTGCCCGTGTCGGAGCTCTTGAGGGCCTTCGGCACCCTCAGGATCGCCTTTTACTCGCTGGTCCTCATGGCCTTCGTCATCGGGCGGAGCGAGGGCCTCATGGTGTACGCACAGCGCAAGTACCACCAGGTGGAGAGGTGGGTGAATATATGAACACACCGAGCTGCTCTCCCATGGACGATAGGGGGCCGATCCTAAGGGTGCAGGGGTTGAGGAAATCCTTCGGGGGGCTCCTGGCCCTAGTGGACGTGGGCTTCACTTTGCATCGGGGAGAGATCCTAGGGATCATCGGGCCTAACGGTTCCGGTAAGACGACCCTGGTCAATTGCATCACGGGTTTCGTAAAGCCAGACAGGGGGGAGGTATGGTTCAAGGACAAGGACCTGATCGGGCTTCCCCCCCACCGCATCGCGGACCTGGGGGTTGTGCGGACCTTCCAGGTCATGCGGCCGTATTACAGCATGGAGGCGTACAGGAACCTGATCGTGCCTTTGAATGCCCCCAGGGTGAAACGAATGGGTGCCGGGAAGTACGGTCAAAGGGATGCGGTGGCCCTCGACATACTCGAGGAGATAGGCTTCGAGCGGGACTCATTTGTGCCCTACAAGAGGGCCTCGGCGTTGCCCACCGGATATCTGAAACGGCTGGAGCTGGCAAGGTGTCTGGCCTTGCGTCCAGAGGTAGTCATCGCAGACGAACTCTTCTCTGGGCTGAGCGAGAGCGAGATATCCTCCTTGATCCCTCTGATGGAAAGACTCCAGATGGCGGGGATGACCCTCATCATGGTGGAACACAGGCTCCGGGAGCTGTTTCGTTTGGCCCAACGTGTGATGGTACTGGATTTCGGGGCCAAGCTGACCGAGGGGACGCCAGAGGAGGTCATGGCGGACCAAAGGGTGAAGGAGGCCTATCTGGGACCTGGTGGGGGGTTCTGAGGGATGCTCGAAGTGGTCCAAGCGATGGTCTTCTACGAGAACATGCTGGCCATCAACAACGTGAGCCTGGCGGTACCAGGGAAACAGATCGTGGGGGTCTTCGGCTCCAATAGCGCAGGGAAGTCGACCCTGATGTACGCCATCTCGGGGGTCATACTGGACATCAAGAGGAAGGAGGAGATGGCCGGCGGGGAGAGGATCACATGCCTGGGTGATATCCGCTATGGCGAACAGAGCATCGCGAGGCTGGAGGCCTGCAAGCGGGCCCGTCTGGGGATCATCCTCTGCCCCGAAAGGAGGAGGATCTTTCCCGAGAGCAACGTGCTGGAGAACCTCAGGATCGGTGGTTTCCTGGCCGATCGGCGGCAAGAGCGCGAGACCCTGGATTACGTGTTCGACCTCTTTCCCAAGCTTCGGGAGATAAGGAGACGGCCCGGGGGGTTCCTGAGCGGGGGCGAGCAGCAGATGCTGGCCTTGGGCCGGGCCTTGATGGCCCAGCCCAAGGTCCTCCTCCTGGATGAGCCACTGATGGGTCTCAGCCCCCTGATCCAGACCATGCTGACGGAGGCGGTGCGGGGCATCAAGGTGAACAGGGGGGTCTCCATCCTTATCACCGAGCAATACGCCAGGCCGGTCCTTCCCATCGTTGACTACGGCTACATACTGGAACATGGCTCCATCGTCCTCGAGGGAAGTCGATCCGAACTGATGGAGAACCCGGACGTGTCCTCCGCATACTTTGGGCTGTGAAGGGGTGGGTGCACTGCCATGGGTCACTGGGACGAGGACATCTACCTGTTCTCCGGTCTCGAGAGGGTCGCGGCAGGGCATCCGGGACATACGGCCTTGGTCTATCTGGGGGCCTCATACACTTACGGGAGGCTCCACGAGTGGGTCCTGCGCTTTTCAACGGCCTTGAGCGACATGGGCGTGAGAAGGCAGGATAGGGTCCTGCTCTATCTGCCCAACTGCGTCCCCTGGGTCGTCTCCTACCTAGGGATCCAGCGGATCGGTGCTGTGCCTGTGCCGGTGTCCCCGATATACACGGCCTACGAGATCTCTTACATGATACGGGACTCCGAGGCCCGGACGGTGGTCTGCCAGGACACGAACTTCGGATACGTGAAGGAGGTGATGGAACGGCACGCGGTGCAAAGGGTCATCGTGGCGAACTTGACAGACCTCCTTCCCACCTGGAAGCGCGCAGTGGGGCTGCTCTTCGACAAGGTCCCCAAAGGCAAGGTTGGCAGCCACCCCAACGTCAGCAGGTTCACATCCCTCCTGGAGCGATATCCGCCTTCCCCCCCCGAGGTGGAGATCGACCCGCGAAAAGACCTGGCTTACATCCTGTACACCGGAGGGACCACGGGATCGCCTAAAGGCGTGCCAGGGAACCACCTGGGGATGCTGTCGTACATACGGGATCTCATGGAGGATGTGCTCAGCGGGCACATTCGGTTCGGGGAGGACGTGTTCGTCTGCGTGGCGCCGCTTTATCACATCATGGCTCAGGGGTTCTTCCTGGCAGTGGGCATCGGCAATGCCAACAAGACTGTCCTCATGCCGGTCCCCCAGATCGACGCTGTCCTCGATGCCATCCAGCGACACCGGGCAAGGTGGTTCCTGGGGGTCCCGACTCTCTACAGGATGATCCTGGAAAACGACCGGCTGGGACACTACGACCTGTCTTCTCTGCGTTATTGCTTCTGCGGTGGCGACGTGTTGCCAGGCGAGGTGGCGCATCGGTGGAGACAATCCTTTGGGACAGAGCTGTTCCAAGTATACGGATCAACGGAGGCGGGACACGTCTCGTACAGCAGGTTGGGGGGGCCACCCAAGGCCATGTCCTTGGGATACCCCCTGAAGTCCCGGGAGTGCAGGGTGGTGGATCCCGACACCTTGGAGCCGGTGCCACCGGGGGGGATAGGGGAACTCCTGGTGACCTCCGAGGAGACGATCAAGGGGTACTGGAACAAACCGGATGAGACCGAGAGGTCCTATGTGACCTTGGGATCGAAGGTCTATTACAGGATGGGGGACTTCGTCACCCAGGCAGAGGACGGGGAGCTCTTCTTCGTCGAGCGGTCGGCCGACGTCATCAAGAGCAAAGGTTACCGCATCTCTGCCTCCGAGATAGAGGCTGTCCTGCAGGATCACCCGACCGTGGTGGCTGCCTGTGCCGTGGGCGTCCCTGACCCGAGACTCGGCGAGCGGATCAAGGCCATGGTGGTCCTGAAGGAAGATGCCCGTGGGGTGGGGGCCGCTGAACTGATACAATGGTGCAAGAAGAGGCTTGCCCCTTACAAGGTGCCACACTATGTGGAGTTCCGGGACATGCTGCCCAAGTCCAAGGTGGGCAAGCTCCTGCGGCGTGAGATCCGGGACGAAGAGCGGAGGAGACTCGGGAAGGCAAAGGGATGAGGTATGTCATGAGTGCCCTGGACATATCTCGACCCTCAGCTCGTCCTCCATGGCCTTGGCCCGGAGGATCCGCACCGTCACCCCCATCCCCTCCTGCAGCCAAGGGGCCGAGGCCGCGGGCAAAGAGCTCTCCAGCATGAACTCTGGCAGGAGGATCTGCACCTTCTTGCCATACCGACCCAGGACCAGGGCCTGGGTCGTGAGGCCCTTTCTCCCCTCCAGATAGCGCAGGAGCCAGTACCTCTGCCTGGCCTGCTCCATCTGTGCGGCCTGGGCCAGGATCTCCTCCGAGTCCCTCAGGATCTCCTCGAGCTCCTCCCTGTTGTAAGGAGGTGCCTCACCCCTGATGTGGGCCACCAGTTGTCTTTGCATCACCAGGTCGTGGAAGCGACGGATAGGAGAGGTCACGGTGACATATGCCTCGACCCCCAACCCAGTGTGGAGGCCCGGCTCCAGCAGGAACTCCGCCCGATTGAGGAGCCTACGCTGGCGATAGTTGAGCAGGAGGTCCCCACCGTAGGCCTCGACGATCCGCTCGCGCGGCTCCCCCTGGGCCCTGTAAATGGCCGGGATCGATGCCTCTTTCAAGCACCGAGCAGCCAGGCGGTTGGCCTGGATCATCATCTCGCTCACCAGGACCTGGGAGGGGGTCTCCCTATCTCGGCGCTCCAGCGAGATCTGCCCAGCCTCATCCACCTTGACGCTCACCTCTGGGAGGGGCAGAAGAAGCGCTCCGTTTCTGACCCTCTCTTCCCGCCACGCCCGAGCGATCCGAAAGAGGGCCCCCAAGGGCCATTGAGGGTCATCCGCCACCTCGTCCACCTCGGCGTACGACATCCGCCGCTTGACCCTGATCCAGCAGAGGCAGAAACGGTGCCCCGTCAATCTGCCGTGGTGGTCCACATCCAGGATCAGGCCAACGGCAGCCCTGGTCTCTCCCTCCAGCAGACTGCAGAGCCCTTCGGACACCTCCGAGGGGAGCATGGGGATCCTCTCCTCCGGGAGGTAGATGGAGGTCGCCCGCGAGGCTGCCTCCCGGTCCAAAGGGGAGCCCTTGGGGATCAGCCCTGACACATCCGCGATGTATATCCCCACGCGGAACCCCCCTGGCAGGGGCTCGATGCCCAGTGCATCATCGACGTCCTTGGTGTGGGGCTCGTCGATGGTGTAGATGGGCCGATCCCGCAGGTCCTCCCTGGACCCGGGCCAGCCCGTTGCTGCAGAGGCCATGCCCTTGAGGGCCATGGCCTGTTCCAGGGCGGCCGGTGGGAATTCCCTGCGTGTCCCATGGCGGTGCAGGTGCAGGTTCTCGTCCGGGGACCACACCCCCATCCTGACCAAGGTGTTGAAGGCTGCCAGGGGATGTGTCAGACCGGCTCGCCTGAGCATCTCTTCGGCGGCTTGGGCGCTTCGGGCCCCCTTGCCGTACAGGGCGTAGTCCTTGAGGACCTCCACGATCTCCTGCCCCTCCGCGGGGGGAGGCCCCTGGCGGCCCGCCCACACGGCCCGGAGCCACTCAGCACCATTTTGGATCTGGCGCTCCTTCTCCTCCTCCCGGTTCCTCTGGGCGAGGATCTTCTCCACGGTCTCCTGGTCATTGGGCCTGAATCCATGCACCCGGAACTTGAAGTGAAGGCGATCCGCCAGCATGGCGCGAATCACCGCTGAGCACTGGTCATCACCGGCCCGGCCAAAGGCGAGCTCAGCGAGCTCCCTGGGGGTGTATTCCCCGCCCTCCTCGCGGAGGAGCTCCCATAGCTCCTCCACCTGGACCTGCTTGGCCAGTTCTTGCCGCATGGCCGAACGCCCCTGGAGGTGACGGGCCAAGGACTCGCGGGATTGGTTCAGGGGGAGCCGCTCCTCGGACAGATGGACCAGGCGGGGGCTCGACAGGCTGACCTCCCGCAGCGACTCGGTGAGGCAACGGACCCTGCCCTTCCTTTCCTCCAGACAGACCGCGCAGATCACCCTGCCCTCTTCTATGAACTCTACGATCTGTCCTGGGACCACGGTATTGCCCTACCACTTTCCCACGAGCATGACGATCCCGATGACGATGAAGGCGCCGGCCGCCGCCTTCCTGAGGATCTGCTGCGGCACCAACTCGGCGATGGCGGTCCCGAACAGGACCCCGAGGGAGGTGGCCAGTAGCAGGGCAGCGCAGGCCCCGAGGAGGACCGACAACGGGGAGCGGCTGTTGGCTGTCATGGTGAGGGCTGCCAACTGGGTCTTGTCCCCCATCTCCGCTAGGAAGACCGTGGCGAATGTGGCCAAGAGGACCTTGCTATCCATTTGGGACTCCTTCGGGCGAACAAAAAGGCCCCTCCAGGGGCTCCACGGTCCAAACTACCAGCCCCCCCCGGAGAAGTCAACGTCCATGAGCGCCTCGTGGAGCCGGCTCTCCATGGCCAGGGGGCGGTCGCCCGCTGTGGGTCTTGATTCGCCATTGCCCATGGGTGATCCACCGCTAGCGGCAAGAGACTACCCCGCGCCTCCCGCGGTGTGAGGTCCCGGCATATGGACCTCGGGTCTTTCGCCTAGCCCAGCCTCTTGCGAAAGCGGGTCACGCTGAGCCCCATCACCGAGGCACCGAGGATCGCCAAGGCCACCAATTGGGGCCAGAGGATCGTCAGGCCGTTTCCCTTCAGGAATACACCCCGGATCACCACCAGGAAGTAGCGAAGCGGGTTGAGATGCGTCAGGGCCTGGATCCATCCGGGCATGTTCTCGATGGGGAAGTTGAATCCCGACAGGAGGACCGCTGGTGCGAAGAAGAAGAAGGTGCCCATCAATGCCTGCTGCTGAGTGCCCGATACCGTCGAGATGAAAAGACCGATCCCCAGGGAGCTCAGCAAGAAGAGGCATGTGGCCAAGAAGAGAAGCAGCACGCTCCCCCTTATGGGGACCTGGAACCAGAAGACCCCCACCACGGTGACAAGCACCACGTCCGCCAGGCCCACCAGGGCGAAGGGGAGGGTCTTGCCGATGATCAGCTCCGTGGGCCTGATGGGGGTCACCATGAGTTGCTCCATGGTGCCCAACTCCTTTTCCCTCACAACGGCCATGGAGGTGAGCAGCAGGGTGACGAGCATCACGATCATGGCGATGATCCCTGGCACGAAGAAGTTGCGGCTCTCCAGGTTGGGGTTGTACCAGGCCCTGGTCTGCACGGTCACAGGCCCGAAATGATGGGGCACCGGCCTACCTGCCTCCACACCGAGGCGCCGGGACAGCTCGGCGTATCTCTCCTGCATCAGCTCAAGGGTGTATTGGTTGAGGATCCTCTGGGAGTAGTTCATCACGACGGTGGCCGTGTTGGAGTCGGTCCCGTCCACTATGACCTGGACAGGGGCCTCCCTGCGGGCATTCAAGGCCGCGGCGAAACCCCTCTCGATCCTGATGACGGCGTCGACCTCTGCCCAGTCCACCAGGCGGTCCACCTGGCGTGGCGAGTCGAGGACCGCCCAAACCTTGAAGTACCCGGATCGCACGAAACGCTGGAGGAGCTCCCTGCTCTCCGGGGTGCGGTCCTGGTCATGGATGGCGGTCCTTATCTCCTTGATGTCCATGGTGACCGCGTATCCGAAGATGAAGAGCTGAATGAGGGGTGGCAAGAACAGTATCACCCTCATGCGCTTGTCCCGAAAGATCTGGATGAATTCCTTGACGATCATCTGTCTGACGCGCTCTATCATGTGCGGGCCCTATCCCACAGTGCGTCTGAAGCTCCTTATGCCCAACGCGAAGACCACCCCCCCCATGATCCCCAGGACCACGGCAGACCCCAGGACGGCCTCCAAGCCAACACCTTTTATGTAGACCCCCTTTATGATCTCTATGAAGTACCGGGCAGGGACGATGGCTGTGATCCATTGGACCACGACAGGCATGTTGCCTATGGCCCATATGAAGCCGGACAGGAGAAAGGAGGGGAGGAAGGAGGTGATCATCGCCACCTGGTTGGCCAGGAGGAGGTTCCTTGCCCTGATGGAGATCAACAGCCCCAGCCCCAGGGCCACCATGAGGAACCAGGCCGAAAGGAAGATCAACAGGACCGGGTTCCCCTTGGGCGGGATCCTGAAGAGCCAGGTGGCCATGGCCACGCACAGAAGGGCGTCCACCATGCCGATGGCGAAATATGGGACGAACTTCCCCAGGATCAGCTCGGCAGGGCAAATGGGGGTGGAGATGAGCTGTTCCATGGTGCCGCGCTCCCACTCCCGCGCCACGGTCAAGGAGGTGAGGGAGGCTGCGATCATCATGAGTATGACGGCCATCAGCCCGGGGATGATGAAGTTGCGGCTCTCCAGTTCCTCGTTGAACCAGACCCGGATCCTCGCGTCGATGGGCGGCTCCATCTCCTTCACCCCTAGCCGCTCTATGGTCCTGACGAGCCACTGTTGGGCGAAGAGCATGCTTATGGCCTCTATGTAACCCTGGGTGATGGTCCCGCGATTGGAGTCGCTGCCGTCCAAGAGGGCCTGGACCTGTGTGGCCCTCCCCCTCAGGAGCTCCCTGGAGAAGTCCCTCGGTATGACGATCCCCACCACCACCTCGCCCGAGTCCACCAGCCCCTGGATCTCCCGGTAGCTGTCCACATGATGGGTGACGCGGAAGTACCCTGATTGCGAGAACCTGGAGATGTAGTCCCTGCTCAAGGGGGTGCGATCTTGGTCATAGACCGCTGTGAGGATGTCTCGCACATCCAACGTCAGGGCGTAACCGAAGAGGAAAAGGAGCAGAAGCGGGATGGCCAGGGCCATGCCCAAGCTCCTGGGGTCGCGCCATACGTGGATGAACTCCTTGCGGCTCACGGCCCAGACCCTTCTCCAGCTCATTGTGCCCCCTCCTTGCCCCTGACCAGGGCCACGAATACGTCCTCCAGGGAGGGGGTGACCTGCTCTATACTGAGCAGCTTCACGGAGCTGGCCATCAGGGCCCTTCTCACAGCCTCGGCCCCGCAACGCGGGTCCGCAACTCTCACGTGGAGCCTCTGACCGAAGAAGGCAGCGTCCAGGACCTCAGGGCTCTCCTGGAGTGCCTCCAGGGACTCCAGCAGGGGCATGGCCTCCACCTCCAGGATGGCCTGCTCCATGTAGCGGGTCCTGAGCTCCTTGGGGGACCCGAGGGCCACTATCCTCCCTCCGTCTATCAGGGCCAGCCTGTCACAGTACTCTGCCTCGTCCATATAGTGGGTGGTCACGAAGACCGTGGTCCCCCCTTGGGCAAGGCCATGGATGAGGTCCCAGAAGCGCCTCCTGGAGATGGGGTCCACCCCGGAGGTGGGTTCGTCAAGAAAGAGGATGGGTGGCTCGTGAAGGATGGCGCATGCCAGGGCGAGCCTCTGGCGCCACCCGGTCGCCAGCTCCCCGGCCAGGGTCCCTTCCCGTCCCTGGAGCCCTGCCACCTCCATGGCGAAGGCCATGCGCCCTGGCCTCCGGGCACGGGGGATCCCGTAGATCCCCATGTAGAAGCGCAGGTTCTGTCCAACGGTGAGATCCTCGTACAGGGAGAAGCGCTGGGACATGTAGCCTATGTGCTCCTTGATCCGATCCGGTTGGGTCAGGATGTCATAGCCCGCGACCGTCCCAGTGCCCTCCGAAGGGACAAGGAGTCCGCAGAGCATCCGGATGGTCGTGGATTTTCCGGCCCCATTGGGGCCGAGGAATCCGAAGATCTCCCCGTCCAAGACATCGAGGTCGATCCTGTCCACAGCGGTGAACGCACCGAAGCGCCTGGTGAGCCCCCTCACTCGCACGGCCACGCCACTCATGGGGACTCCTTGTGGGAGACCTCCCCGATCATGGCTATGAAGGCGTCCTCCAGTGTGGGCGGGATCCCCCTGGCACTGGACACCTCGATCCCGGCCGATCTGAGGGCCCCCAGGATCTCGGCGAGGACCTCTTGCCCTTCGAGGGCCACATGGAGCCTCTGGCCAAAGACCCCTGTCTGGAGCACACCCGGGCGAGCCTGGATCAACGAACGGGCCGCCCTCGCGTCCTCGACCTCTATCTCGAAGATCCGCCCGGGCATGCGTGAGAGGATCCTCTCCGGTGGTCCTTCGTCCAGGATGCGTCCCCTGTGGAGGAGGCCCACCCTGTGACATCGCTCCGCCTCGTCCAGGTAGGCGGTGGACACCAGGAGGGTCACCCCCTCGCGCAGGAGCTCGTAGAGGATCCTCCAGAAATCCCTCCTGGAGACCGGGTCCACCCCGCAGGTGGGCTCGTCCAGGAGCAAGACCTGTGGGGTATGGATCAAGGCGCAGGCCAGGGCCAGCTTCTGTTTCATGCCGCCCGAGAGGTGCCCTGCCCTGCGCCCCTGGAACGGCCCCAGCTGGCTGAAGGACATGAGCCTGGCCAGCCGGGCGTCGCGCTCGGCCCTCTTCACGCCGAAGAGGTCTGCGTAGAAGAGGAGGTTTTCCCTCACTGTCAGGTCCTCGTACAGGCCGAAGCGCTGCGGCATGTACCCGATGTGCCTGCGCACCCTCTGGGGAGGCTCCCCCAGGATCCTCACCTCCCCTGAGGTGGGCTCCATTATCCCGCAAAGGATGCGCATGGTCGTGGTCTTGCCCGCCCCGTCAGGCCCCACGAGCCCGTAGATCTCCCCCCTTCGGATGTCCAGGTTCAGCCCGCAGAGGGCCTCCGTACGGCCGAAGGATCGGGTCAAGGAGTGGGTCTGGATGGCCGGCTCCACGGTCATGGGGCCTGCTGCGGGATTGGCTTGGTGCGCACCCGCGACAACGGGGCCTCTCCCAGCAGGATGACCCCATCGGCAGGCATCCCTGGTTTGAGCTCCCCTTTTGGGTTGGCCACGCTCACCTTTATCCTGTAGACCAGTTTGACGCGTTCTTTCTGTGTCTGGACGTTCTTGGGGGTGAACTCTGCGGCGTCGGAGATGAAGGAGAGGACCCCTTCGTAGGCCTTTCCCGGGAATGTATCGGTCTTGACCTGGACCCTCTGGCCCAGTTGGACCCTGCCCAGGTCCTCCTCCTGGATGTAGGCCTTGAGCCAGACGTTCTCCAGGTCCCCCAGGGTGAGGACAGGGGTCCCGGCCGGGAGGACCTCTCCCTCCTCTGCGTCCTTGACCAGGACGACCCCGGAGATGGGTGCGTGAAGGCGGGTCTCTTCCCTCTGGGTCTCCGCCAGCCGAACGGCGGCCTCTGCCCTCTCGACCTGTGCCCTGACCGTGGCCAGTTCCTTGTCGAGCCGCTCCACCTGCAGCCATCCGGTGGAGGCCAAACGGAGGTTCGCCTCGGCCAGGGCCACCTGGGCCTTGGCCGCCTGGACCTGTTCCTGCCTGGGTCCCTCCTTGAGCAGGGCGAGCCGTTCCTTCGCGGCCCTGTGCCTCTCCTTGGCCACCTCGTAGGCCGCGGCTGCGTGGTCCCAGGCCTGCCTGGCTATGATCTCCCTGTGCAGCAGTGCGTCGGCCCTCCGGAAGTCTTCCTCCACCTTGGAGAGCTCCGCCCGCGTGGCCTCGACATCCGCCTCAGCCTGCCGGAGCTCCTGTGGACGGGCCCCGGCCAGGAGGTCCAGGAGTTGGGCCTTGGCCGCGGCCAGGGCCGCCAGCGCCTGTTCCTCCTGGGCCCTGGTGGAGGCGGTCTGCTGGCTGATCTGGGTCTGGAGCTGGGGGAGCCGGCTCCTGGCCTCCTGCAGGGTCGCCCTGGCGCTGTTGAGCTGCTCTTCGAGCTCCCTGGCGTCCAAGATGGCTACGAGATCCCCGGCCTTGACCCGGTCCCCCTCATCGAAGAGGATCTTCGTCACCCTGCCGGGGATCTTGAAACCGACATCCACCTCCGTGGCCTCGATGTGGCCCGAGACGTGTATCTCCCTCCTCACGGCCTGTCCACGGTCCAAAAGCCCGACCCAGAGCGAGGCCACCGCAACGGTGACGACAGCAGCCGCGATCACCGCGATTCTTCGCCTCTTCATGAGGCCTCCCCCTCCTCGGCCGGGGGCTCCCCCCTTGGGATCGGTCTGGGTGCCCATCGCCGTCACCATGGAGGGGAAGGGGAAATCCCCGGGCCCGGCCTTAGAGGATATTCTACAGGCCTGGCCTTTTCAAGCGGCCCGCCGGCAAGACGCAGGGGGTCGCTTCCAGCGGGAGAGACTCGACACCGGGGGGCACAGGCCTCATACAAGGGGGAAAAGGAAGAGTCCTTGAGCCACTATTTCCCTGGGGAGGCAAGGGCCTCCAGACCCTTCCAGTCCAGCTGGTTTGCCACGGCCTTCAGGTCGTCGTTGGGGGTGGCCCCGGTCAGTTCGAAGAATACCAGGAAGCGATTCTTGACCTTGACTACGAGGGTGGCCGCCTGGTCCTTGGGCTCGAAGAGCTCCAGGGCCTCGTGGCCGGCTATCTTGACGGCCTTGACGGGATTGGGGCCCTTGCCTACGTCCTGTTTGAGGTCCTCGAAGTCCTCGTACGCCACGGGGACAAGTGCCCCGTCCCTTATGGTCACGTCCAGGTCCTTCTCCCCCTGGGTATAGTATCGCGAGGCCTCGGTGTAAGTCCCCGCGGGCGTCTTTATGGATTGCCCTTCTGCCGGTTCCTCCGCCTTCCACCCCTTGAACTCCTTGAGGAAGGGGAAGAGCTTCTCCTGGGGCAGCGGTTGGACCGGCTTGCCCTTTCCCTGGGCCCAGAGCATCGGGGCAAGTACGAGGGTAACGAGCCATATCACCACCGTAGGCCATGCGTTCATGCGTCCACCCATGGATCTCCTCCTTGGTCCGGGTTGTGACGAGGCAAAAGGGCCTTTGGGCTATTATTCTAGAGGAAACCCCCTCATCTGGCCAGTGCCACCTCTCGTATACCTCAGGGCCGCGGAAGGGCCGGGCGCCGGCCCATGAAATGGTGATCCCTTGGCCTGGGCCCTGGCGCATCTCCAGTTGACAGCTCGGGATGGTGGCAAGTAAGATAGCCGCCAGCCATTGTTGGGGGGCTTGGAACAGAGGGGTTCCCTTCAACGGCCTGGGCAGCGGGCATCCATCTCCAGCGATGGTCTGATCAGCGGCAGCTCTCCGAGGGCGATCCCCTGGGCGACACCCCTCTTGGGTCTTTTCGGGCCACCCCCCTTGTGTGGGGGGTAGGTCTCCCTTTCAACACTCCAACCTGAAGGAGGTCCAAGATGAAGAGGGTCGCTTCGATATGCCTGGGCTTGGGTGTGGTGGCGTGGGTTGCCCTGTCGTGCCCCGTCGTGACATGGGCCTCTAGCGAGGCCCCCATTGTCCTCGCTGTCCCGACATCCCTGGGTTTCGTGGAGGGCAAGGAGGGCCTCAATGCGGTCAACCTAGCCGTGGAGGAGATCAACAAGGCAGGGGGCGTAAAGGTGGGGCAGGGCAGGCGGATGTTCCGGGTGGAATCCATCGATATCCGAGACGCGGCGCCCGGCGTGCCGGTGCCCGAGGCCCTTCTGGGCATGGAAAAGATCATACTCGAGAAGAAGCCCAACGCGATCCTCGTGGGGCCATTCCGGTCAGAGGCCCTCCTGGCCGGCATGGATCTCATCGCCAAGTACAAGGTGCCCATGCTGGGGAGTATCGCCATGACGCCGGAGTCAGAGGCGAAGTTGCAAAAGGAGCCGGACAAATACAAGTACGTCTTCCGTGTCTCCCTGAACGTGAAGTATTGGGCGGGGCTCCTCATGGGGACGATGAAGGCCCTCAATGAGAGGTTCGGATTCAAGAAGGTCTACTTGGTGAACCAGGATGTGCTTTGGGCGCGCGGTACCGCCAAGGCCATGGCGGACTGGTATCCCAAGAACGGATGGGAGGTCCTCGGTCAGGACGAGTTTCCCACCGGGGCCTCCGATTTCTCCAGCTCTCTCATGAAGACCAAGTCCCAGGGGGCCCAAATACTGTTCACCTGTTTCGACATGCCGCAAAGCGGCATCCTGGTCAAGCAGTGGAAGTCCATGAAGGTCCCGGCCCTCATGGTAGGGTTCATCTCTCCCATGGCTGGACAGGCCGCCTGGAATACCTTCGACAGGAAGATCGATGGTCTCATGAACGCCATCTTCGAGCTTGGCAACATCGCATCCATCAAGTACGCCCCGGCAACGGCCTTTTACAACGCCTACAAGGCCAGGTACGGCAAAGACATAGAATCGGGCCACGGACCTGCCCCGAGCTACGAGTCGGTCTACATACTCAAGGAGGCCATCGAACGGGCCGGCTCCCTGGACCCTGATGCCCTGGTGGCCGCCCTCGAGAAGACAGACCGCTTGGGGGTGATGGGCCGGGTCAGGTTCTCCCCGGAGCATCAGGTCATCTTCGGCAACGACCCGAGCGAGGCGGCCACGGCCTGCTTCTTCCAGTGGAATGAGAAGGGGGGGCGCACCATCGTCTATCCCCCGGCCTTGGCCGAGGCCGATATCAGGCTTCCATCCTGGATGAAGCCTGCCAAGTGATGGATTCCGGGGGCGTCTGACCGAGGATGTTCTGGGCGACCTTCGTTTACGGGATGGTCAACTCCGTGGGCCTTGCCTTGGTGGCCCTTGGGTTCAACCTCACCTTCGGCATAAGCGGGATCGCCAACTTCGCTTACGGGGCGCTCTACATCCTGGCCGGGTACGGCACATGGATCCTGCTCAACCAGCTTGGTGTTCCGCTGGTCTTGGCCATACCCTCCATGATCCTGCTCACGGCCCTGGCCTCTGCCTCTTTCTACAGGCTGGTCCTGGTGAGGCTACGTGGGATGGTCATCTCAGAGGTGATCGCGACCTTCGGGATAGGCCTGGCCATACTGGAGCTGTTTCGTTACCTCGGGTTCATTGGGTTCGAGTACACGCTGCCCGTGTTTTGGGACGAGAGCATCCCCATCGGAGGGGCCTACCTGGACCTCCAGAGGCTCTTCATCCTCCTGGTCGGGGGTGGCCTCACGGGTGCCCTCTGGGTCTTCACGCGACACACCCGCGTGGGTCTGGCCTTCAGGGGGATGGCCCAGGACGAGCGGACTGCCCTTTGCCTGGGGATCAACTCGGATCGCATGGCGACCCTGTCCATGGCACTGGGTGGTGCGCTATGCGCCATGGCCGCCGTGGTGATCCTCCCCACAGGGACCATCTCCGTGGATGCAGGGTACGATGTGCTGCTGGAGGCCCTCGCGGTGTGCATCGTAGGCGGGCTGGGCAGCGCGGTGGGGGTAATCGTCGCTAGTTTCATCCTCGGCCTGGCCCAGACCTTCACCTCGGCTTACCTGGGCTCGCACTGGATGATGATCGTGGCCCTGGTGGCGATCCTGGCCATACTGGTGATTCGTCCCTCGGGGCTCTTCGGCAGGCAGAAGGAGCTGGAGGAGAGGATCTGATGCCCAGCGGGCCCGGTCAGGGGGGGAGCCACAGGGTGACCAGTCGCAAGGAGCGCATAGACAGGGGCATCAAGGTGCGCTCGGAGGACATCTTCGCCCTCGACTCCTGGCGGGAGATGCTCTACCTGGTTGCCCCGCGGGTATTCCCTCTGGCCGCCCTCTTGGCCTTGGCCCTGTTGCTCCCCCCATACTGGAAGAAGGTCCTGACCACCACGGCCATCTTCGGCATGCTGGCCATGAGCTGGGACCTCCTCGTCTGCACAGGGCTCGTCTCGTTGGGCCAGGCCCTATTCTTCGGGGTGGGTGCCTACATCGCCGGCTCCATGAACCATGCCTGGGGACTGCCCTTCTGGGTCACCATCCCCGTGGCCACCTGTGGGGGAGGGGTCCTCTGTACGCTCCTTCTGGTGCCTGTGCTGAGGCTCAGGGGGATCTACTTCTCCATGGTGACCCTGGTCCTCCCCCTGATGTTCGTAAGGATCATCGAGGCCACCAAGATCCTCGGGGGTACAGAGGGTTTCAGCGGGCTGGCGGGCCTGCCGGGCCCTGATGCGGAACTGGCACTGAGCCTCGTGGCCTTCCTGGCCGTGCTGTTCGGTTACAGGCGTCTCATGGGCACGGACTATGGCTTGGTCCTGCAGGGGATCCGCGACAACGACCGTGCCGTGATCGGCTCGGGGATCAATGTCCACTGGTTCAAGGCCCAGGCGCTATTCATCGCCAGCGGGGTCGGGGCATTTGCGGGCGCCTTCATGACGCACGCATACATGTTCGTGGGAATGCCGGTCTTCGCCTTGGATTACTCCATACTGCCCATCGCCGCGGCCGTGGTGGGCGGGACGGGCACCCTGGCGGGCCCTGCCCTCGGGGCCTTCATCCTGGTGCCTCTCTCCGAGGCCCTGAGGGCCTTGGGCGCCTTGCGCATCGTATTCTATGGGATCTTCCTGGTGGTGTTCATCGTGGCCCTTCCCGAAGGGATCTTCCAGTATCTTGAGAGGAAGTATCACCAGTTCGAGCGCTGGACGAGCGTGGAGTCATGACCGGAGACTGGATCCTCCAGGTGAAGGGGATGACGAAGGATTTCGGTGGCTTGAGGGCCATGGACGATCTGTCCTTCGACCTCGGCCGTGGGGAATCCCTGGGGATCATCGGCCCCAATGGGTCGGGAAAGACCACCCTGGTGAACCTCATCACCGGGTTTGTCCGGCCGGACAGTGGGTGCGTCCTGTACAAGGGGAAAGACATCACGGGGATGCCGCCCTATCATATCGCCCGGCTCGGCCTGACCCGCACCTTCCAGATGGCGCGGCCGTTCTACAAGCTCCCGGCATTCAAGAACTTGGTCATCCCGCTCTTCTCTCCCAGGGTACGTGACCTGGCAGGTGGCCGGTACGGGGATCGGGACGGGATCGCCATCGATCTGCTGGAGGAGGTGGGTTTCGAGCGCGATTCCCTGGTCCCTTTCAAGCCTGCCAGCGCCCTCCCCCACGGATACCTCAAGCGGCTGGAGCTGGCCCGATGCCTCGCCCTGCGCCCTGACCTGATCATACTGGACGAGCTCTTCTCTGGCCTGAGCCTGGCAGAGGTGGCAAGCACCGTCCCCATAATCGAGAAGCTGCAGGAAGAGGGCAAGGCCCTCATCATCATCGAGCATCGGTTACGGGAGCTCTTCCGCATCGTGGACAGGGTCCTGGTCCTCAACTTCGGACGCAAGATCGCTGAAGGCACCCCCAGGGAGGTGATGGATAGCGAAGAGGTGAAGAAGGCCTACCTCGGGACCGAGGAGGACGGATGAGGGGATGCCATCGTCATTCCGACTGTTTCCAATGCCCCGCCGAGCGCTGCTGGGTCCTTGGGGGGGTGCCATGCTTCTCGTGAAGGAGCTCATGGTCTTCTTCGAGAACGCGTTGGCCATCAACAACCTCAGCATGGAGGTGCACCAGGGGGAGATACGCGGGGTGATCGGCTCCAACAGCGCAGGCAAGACCACGCTAATGAATGCCCTCTCCGGCCTCATCATAGACATGAAGGAGAAGGAGCAGCGCAGGGGTGGGGAGCGCATCACGGTCATGGGGGAGATCCGTTACATGGGTCGGGATATCACGGATGTCGGGCCCTCGGACCGCGTGTCCATGGGGATAGTCCTGTGCAGGGAGCGTCACCCCATCTTCCCTGAGAGCGACGTGCTGGAGAACCTGAGGATCGCAGGTTATCTCAGGAGCCGTGAGGAGGTCAGGGAGGGCCTGCGGTTCGTCTTTCACCTCTTTCCGCCCCTGGAGGGGCTGATGAGGAAGAAGGCCGGATTCTTGAGCGGCGGCGAACAACAGATGCTATCGGTGGGCATGGCCCTCGTGGCCAGACCAAGGCTCCTCCTACTGGACGAGCCGCTCCTGGGCCTGAGCCCGCTCATGCAGCGACACTTGGTACACAGCATCGGCTGCATTCGTCAGGAGGCGGGGGTGACCGTCCTCATTGCCGAGCAGTTCGCCCGGCCCATCCTCCCCATGCTCGATTTCGCCTATATCATCGAAAACGGCATGACCACGCTCTCCGGCAAGGGGGAGGAACTCATGGAGGACCCGGAGGTCCGTGGGGCCTATTTCGGCGTGTGAGAGGCGGTTGATCGTCACCGGGGAACCAGAGGGGGTCTCGAACAGGCCATTGTCCGACGAGGAGCCAGATGGGCGCTGGTCCATGTCCCACCATCGATAAGGCATTCCTGGCCCAAGCCCAGGCAACCCCTGGCAAGACCGCTCTGTTTTACCTGGGCACCCGCTACACGTACGGGCGCCTCGCGGATCTGGCCGGGGCCTTCGCCGCTTCCCTCGCGTCTCTGATACAACATGGGGAAAGGGTGATCATCTACCTCCCCAACTCCCCCCAATGGGTTGTCTCATGGCTAGGGGTCCTGATGCGTGGTGCAGCGGCCGTGCCCATCACGCCCATATATACCGCACATGACCTGCGTTACATAGCCAATGACAGCGGTGCCAAGGCCATCGTCTGCACGGATACCAACTACGGGTACGTGGAACAGATCCTCCCGGAGACAGGGATCCGTACGGTGGTCCACACCAGCGTGGTGGATCTCTTGCCTTGGTGGAAGCGGGCCTTCGGCAGGCTCCTGGACAGGGTCCCTAGGGGGAAGGTGCCCAGGGGCGGCTCCTCCATCCCGTTCAAGAGACTCCTTCGATACAAAGGGCAGAGGCCACGCGGGTCTCTGTCCGGGGACGACCTGGCGGAGATCCTCTACACAGGCGGCACCACCAAGTTCCCCAAGGGCGTCCCCATCACCCACAGGCTCTTTCTGGAGAGTGCTCGAGAGCAGTTGAGGCAGGCCGAGCCATTGATCCCGAGGGGGGAGAACGTGATCCTCCAGGGAGCCCCTCTCTTCCACATCCTGGGACAGGTCTTCGGGATGGGCCCCCTTTGCCTGACCGGCGATTCCCTGATCCTCCTGCCCAAGGTAAACCTGGACGGCCTCATGGAGGCCGTGCAACGCCATCGGGCGAAGTCGCTCTACGGGGTCCCGGCGCTCTATCGGATGATCCTCGATCATGATCGCGTGGACTCCTACGACCTCAGTTCCCTCGTATTCTGTTTCACAGGGGGGGATGTCCTGCCCGTGGAGATAGGGAACAGATGGAAGGGGCGTTTCGGCATGCCCATCTACCAGGGATACGGGGCCACGGAGACCGTTGGAGGTGTCTCGCTGAGCCCAGTGGATCGAGACAATCCGCCCCAGAGCATGGGAAAAGTGCTGCCCAACAAACGTGTCCGCATAGTGGACCCCGAGACCTTGCAGGAGGTGGGCCCAGGGGTGCCTGGCGAGCTCCTGGTGGGTTCACGGCCCATGGTGGAGGGCTACTGGAACAAGCCCGAGGAGACCCAAGAGGCCTTTGTGATGCTGGAAGGTCTCCTGTGGTATCGTACGGGGGACATCGTCACCATGGATCAGCAGGGGTACCTCTACTTCGTGGATCGCACGGTGGATACCATCAAGCACAAGGGTTACAGGGTCTCGGCCTCGGAGATAGAGGCAGTGCTTCAGGAGCACCCGGCCGTGGTGGGGGCCTGTGTCGTGGGGGTGCCGGACCCAAGGGTTGGCGAGCGCATAAAGGCCTTCGTGGTCCTGAAATCCGACATCAAGGGGATGACGGGGTACGAGTTGATCCGTTGGTGCAGGGAAAGGCTCGTCTCGTACAAGGTCCCTCAGCATATAGAGTTCCGGGACATGCTGCCCAAGTCCAAGGTGGGCAAGCTCCTGCGCCGCGAGGTGCGCGGTGAGGAGCGAAAGAGGCTGGAAAAGGGAAAGTGGGACGGGGCCGTCAGGGAAGAGGCGTGACCCGGGGCCTTGCACTGGAAGCGGTGCGAGGGTCTCCAAGGTGGAGGATCGGAGGCGTCCCGTATCCCTGAGATGATCCACAGGCCTCGCCAGCGCATAGGGATAGAGGCGGGCTGGTCACTCAGCCCTACGATTTCGAGGGGACGGCCGCCTGACCCTTCGTCCCGCCCGGGGGCAAGACGAGGACCTGTGATTCTGCAGGACCTCTCCCAATTCGGTGCACGTCGGAGCGGATCATGGATCGATCCCAGCTCTTGAAACGCCTGGACGAGGCCTGGGAGGCACTCAAGGAGTCGTATGCCGGTCTGTCCGACTCTGAGATGACGGAGCATGGTGTGACAGGTAGCTGGTCCGTCAAAGACATCATAGCCCACGTGACTACCTGGGAAGAGGAGTCTCTGAAGCACCTGCCTCTCATACTCGCGGGGGAGAGGCCACCGCGTTACTCACTCGCGCACGGCGGGATCGATGCCTTCAACGCCAAGACCTCAGGGCAGAAGAAGGACATCCCCCTTTCCGAGGTGCTCCGGCAAAGGGACGAGACCCATGGCCGGCTCCTCGATTTCATCCAGGGCGTGCCAGAGGATGAGTTCATCGCGGAGACGCGCTTCCGTCGGCGCCTGCGGCTTGACACCTACGGCCATTACCCGGGGCACACCGAGGCCATAAGGAGATGGCGCCAGCGCAGGTGAGTATGACCGGGTAAGGCCGACACCCTCAGGGTGCCAGGTGTTCGTCGCAACAGAGGGCTTCCTGGCCAAGGGGTGTGTCCGCAGCGGCGGTCTCCACGGGAAGGTCCCCTTCGTTGCGTCCCGAGGCCCCTGACCCACAGCAAGCCTTCTGTGGGCCTCCCCGGTGTGGCCACGGCCCACGGGACGGCCTCGGAGAGGACTCGGCAGAGGGGCGTCACGCCTCACCCTCTGGGGGGGCATGGGCCTTCTCATGGAAGGGGTATGGGTGAATCTTGGTCTGATCTGTGATATGTATTGACAGGTTCGGCCTTGGAAGTGACGGGCTTGGCGACAGGGCAACCGGTGGAAGAGGCAGTTCCTCGGGGTTCGTAGTTAGGCCGGAAAGGGGAGACACAGAGATGGCAGAGGAGAAGGCCCAAACGAGAAGGAGGGCGGCCAAGAGCACCAAGCAGGAGATGCTCGAGGTCTATCGAGAGGCCGTGGAGCAGGCCGAGGAAAAGAAGGAGTCTGAGCTCAGCCCTGAGAGGAAGATCCAGGAGAGGAGGGCCAAAGAGGTCGTGGAGGCCGCCGATGCCATCTCGGCCGAGGGTGTGGTGAAGGGGATCAGCACACTGAAGCTGGAGATCGGCAAGATGCTCACGCGGATCTCCGACGCGCTCGAGGAAGAGGTGGGCAAGTACGACAAGGTCAGAAAGGCCATAGAGGCCAAAGAGCAAGAGCTCAGGGACCTCTACGAGATCGAGAGGTCGGCTGCCACCTTGGCTGCCCTCATAGAGTCGCAGAACCAGAAGAGGTTGGAGTTCGAGGCGGAGATGGCCCTCCGCAGACAGGATCTGGACAAGGAGATCGAGGATGTCCGGGCGAGGTGGGAGAGGGAAAGAAAGGAGCACGAGGCGGCCTGGAAGGAGATGCTCGCCTCCGAGCAGAAGAAGCGCGAGAGGGACAAGGAGGAGTTCGGCTACGCCTTTGCCCGGGAGCAGCAACTGGCCAGGGATCAGTTCGAGGACGAGAAGGGGCGCCTGGAGAAAGAGATCAAGCTGAGAAGGGAAGAGTTGGAACGGGAAATGGCAGAAAGAGAGAGGGCCGTCGGCGAGAAGGAGAGGGAACTCGAAGCGCTGCGGGCCAAGGTCGCCGCCTTCCCGCAGGAGCTGGACGCCACGGTCAGCAAGGCCATCAAAGAGACCACAGAGCGGATCAGGCTGGAGGCCAGAAACAGGGAGGAACTCCTGAGGAAAGAGTTCGAGGGAGAGAGGAATGTCCTGTCGACCCGCATCGAGTCCTTGGAGAAGACATTGAAGGACCAGGCCGAGCAGATCGCCAAGCTGTCCCAACAGTTGGAGCTCGCCTACCAGAAGGTCCAGGACATAGCCCTCAAGGCCATCGAGGGTTCCTCGGAGTCCAGGTCATTGGCCGCCTTGCAGCAGTTCCTCTCGGAACAGACGCGAAAACAGGCGCAGGAGAAGTGAAGGCGCCGGGCCAGGAGCTGAACCTCGTGGAAACTGGAGGATGAGGCCTAAGTGGAGCCAAGCCTGCCATTTGCGTGCCCGCTCTGCGGGAGGAAGACCGAGCGCCCTTTCAGCGAACTGAGGGAGGGGGCGATCCTGGAGTGTCCTTTCTGCAGGTTGAAGCTGACTCTCCATGGCTGCATGTGGGAAGACGTCCAGAAGGAGATGAGGAGACTCGAGGGAAAGGGGCAGGCCTGAAGAGCCGGACATGGGCGGTGCTGGGGGATATGCAGGGGAGATACTTCATGTGGACCTATCCACTGGGGAGATAGAGCGAATCCCCACGGACCTGTACGCCGATCCCTTCCTCGGTGGGAGGGGTATAGCGGCCAAGATCTACTGGGACGAGGTTCCGCCCCGTGTGGACGCCTTCCACCCGGAAAACCGATTGATCTTCGCCACAGGGCCCGTCAGCGCGACGACCAATTTCCTGGGCTCCCGCTGGCAGGTGTGCGGGAAGTCGCCGATCCACGATCGTTTCTCGTACTGCAACCTGGGGGGAGGCTGGGGTGCCTCCCTAAAGCTTGCGGGGTACGATGCCCTTGTGGTGAGCGGAAGGGCAAAGGGGCCGGCATACCTGTGGATCGGCCCGGGGGGGGCGCAGATCAGGGACGCGTCTCACCTGACGGGCATGGGGGCCATAGCCTGCCGCCAACGACTGAAGGCAGAGCTGGGGGAATCCTCCAGGGTCGTGGCCATCGGCCCTGCGGGGGAGAGCCGGGTCACCTTCTCTGTGCTCCTGGCCGATGGAGATGCGAGCGGATCAAGCGGGCTCGCCTCTGTCATGGGATCCAAGCAGCTCAAGGCCATAGCCGTATGCGGGAAGAAGAGGCCCAGGGTCGCCCACCCGGAACGGCTCCGAGAGATCAGGCGGGAGGTCCTGGGTCTCCTGACCGAGATGGACATGAGATTCCTCCTTTCAGCAGTCCCACACCTCAAGCTGGTCCCTGCGGAGAGGCTGAGGAGGGAGGTGTGCTTCGGATGCTCCGGCAGGTGTATAAGGACGAGCTATGTGGATTCCGAGGGGAGGAGGGGGAAGTTCACCTGCGGGTCTTCCTATTTCTACATGGTTCGGGCCCGTTCGTACTACGGTGGATTCAATGATGTCCCCTTCAGGGCCACCAAGCTCATGGACGACTATGGCCTGGATTTCTATGGCCTGGAGGCCACCATCATGTGGCTGGCCAGGTGCCACAAGGCAGGGATCCTCACAGAGGGGCAGACCGGGCTACCGCTCTCCAAGATAGGGAGCCTGGAGTTCATAGAGGCGTTGATAAGGAAGATCTCTCTTCGGGAAGGATTTGGAGACCTCTTGGCCCATGGTGTGCGGAGGGCCGCGGAGGCCCTTGGCCCGGGGGCCCAGGCCATGGTCACGGACTACGTGAGCAAGACGAATTACATGCCCGTGTACGGGCCGAGGATGTACATCACCACAGGGCTCCTCCACGCCATGGAGCCGAGGCTCCCCATACAGCAGCTCCATGAGGTGGCCACGCTGGCCCTGCGATGGGTCATGAACCAGGGGCCATCGGAGGGCCCCCGTGGGGTGGACTCGAGGGTCTTTCGCGCCATCGCCAAGAGGTTCTGGGGGAGCGAGATCGCCGGAGACTTCTCCACGTACGAGGGCAAGGCCCTGGCTGCGGCCAAGATCCAGGACCGCCAGTACGCCAAGGAGTGCATGATCCTGTGTGACTTCGTGTGGCCCATCATGTACAGCGAGGCCACGGAGGACCGGGTAGGGGATCCGGGCCTGGAGAGCAGGATCTGCTCCGCGGTGACGGGGAGGGTGCTGGACGAAGCGGGGCTCTACAGGATAGGAGAGAGGGTCTTCAACCTGCAGAGGGCCATACTGGCCAGGGAGGGACACGCGGGCAGGGGGCACGATTCCCTGGAGGAGTTCGAATACACCATCCCCCTTAGAGGGGATGTGGGAAACCCGGACTGTATAGTACCTGGAAAGGACGGGGAGGTCTTCTCCAGGAAGGGGATGGTGGTGGACCGGGCGGGGTTCGAGGGGCTGAAGGACGAGTACTACGAAATTCGGGGTTGGGATGTGGCCACGGGCCTGCAGACCATGGCGAAATTGGAGGAGCTCGGGCTCGCCGAGGTGGGCAGGGCCTTGCAAGGGGCGGGCCTTCTCGGCGGATGATCGGGTCATCGCGGATATCTCCACCTTCGAACCCTGAGCCGGCCCATCCATGACAGGAGAGGCGAATGGACGAAAAGGCGCTTCGAGAATTGATGGACATCCGGGCCATCGAGCAGCTCATGATTCGATACTGCGACAGGATCGACGCCAATGACCCGGAGGGTGCCGCCACCTGCTTCGCCGAGGACGGGGTTGGGAGATACTGGGGGGTCTTCAGGGGGAGGGAGGAGATAGCGGGGCGCCTGAGGAAGATCCTCAAGGGGTTCTCTGCCACGAGCCATCACATATCCAACATCAGGATCACCCTCGACGGAGACCGAGCCACGGCGGTCTCCTATGTCTACGCCTTCCACCGCATGGCCGAAACGGGCGAGCCGACCCACTACTGGGGCCGCTGGGTGGACCGTCTGGTGCGAGTCGACGGGCAGTGGCTCTTCGCAGAGCGGGAGGTGGTGGGGGTGGGGAGCATCGAGCCAGGAGATGCCGGCCGGGATCGCCCCCATCCCGGGCACCCAGGCCGCCTCAAGGGGTGACCGAGCTGGTACCATCGACAAGGTCTTCCCTCTCACTCGCTGAGGGAAAAGGGGGAGAAACGCGTGTCGTGGTCGTAGACATCTAGCCCCTCGTGGCGTTTCAGGGAGTTGACCACGGTGTATGTCAGAGGGGTCGCCGCGGCCTCGTAGAGGACCTTGGCGAGCCACTGGGTGAGGATGGCCGAGGCCAGGCCCGAGGCAGGGATGGTCCCCCCAAAGGCAAGTGTCATGAAGACCAGGGAGTCCAGCCCCTCACCCAGGAGGGTCGATCCGATGGTGCGGCTCCAGAGCCATCTGCCCCTGGTGGCGATCTTCATCTTGGCGAGGACGAAGGAGTTGGCGAACTCCCCCACCAGGTAGGCCGAGAAGGAGGCGGCCAGGAGCCGGGGGGTGTACCCCAGTATGCGCTCGTACGCGGGCTGCGCCTCCCAGAAAGGCGCACAGGGGAGCACCCCCCCCACCCAGATGGCGGCGACAGCGATCAGGTTGCCGAAGAAGCCCAGCCAGATCACCCTCCTCGCCTCTCGATACCCGTATACCTCTGTCAGGACATCCCCGACGATGTAACTGATGGGGAAGACAACTATGGCCGCGGGGAGGATGAAACCAAAGAGATCCACGAGCTTCACGGCGATGATGTTCGCCGTGACGAGACAGGAGACGAAGATCGCCACCAGAAACAGGAACCATCCGGAGTATCTTCTAGTCGTCACGCTGGTTCAACACCCTCGGCCATAGATCACAGGGACGGCGACCCCACGGGCCGGATCCCGTGCTCCGCAGACACCGTGAGGGAGATCCCACCCCTGGGGTTCATGCGGCAGACGACCTGCATCCAGCGGGGGGCACAGACCTCCACGAGGTCATCTAGGATGCGATTGGCCATGTCCTCGGCAAAGAGCCCGCTATTCCGGAAGCTGAACAGGTAGAGCTTGAGGGACTTGGACTCGATGCATCTCTCGGCCGGCACATAACGGATCGTGACCGAGTAGAAATCGGGCTGGCCTGTCACGGGGCAGAGGCTCGTCACCTCCCGGGTGGCGAACCTGACCTCGAAAGACCGGTCCGCCCTGGGGTTGGGGAAGGTGTCCAGGAGCGTGCGGTCGGCCTGGTCCTTGTAAACGGTAGCCCCAGGCCTCAGGTGCTTGAACTCGGTCATCGCCATCCCTCAGGGGGCCTCATGAGGAGATCCTTTCTCCGGCCCAGGGCCTTCGTGGCCGGGAAGGGCCCCAGGCCTTGGACCGAGATGGGACCTACGCCCAGGTGACCAGGCCCATCACGAAGCGGTTTTCCAGCCTCTTGTGGCTGGGCATGACACGCACAGTGCATCCGAATCGGCCGGTCTTGTTGCATGGGACCGAGCCCCGGAAGGTATACAGCCCGTCTGAGGACCCGGTGGGCTCCAGGATGACGGTCTCCCTCTCCACGAATTCCCCCCTGTGGTCGAGGCGGCCGTAGTAGGCCTCCACTGTGACATCATCCGGGGAGAGGGAACCGAGCTGGATCCGGGCGGTCACATCCACCGCTTGGCCGACCGGCAGCTCCAGGCCGTCGGAGGAGATCACCTCCTTCACCGCCACCTCCTGCCAGGAGGTCATGAGCTTCTGCCTCCAGGCCGCCAGATCCTTGGCCTCGGCGAAATCGTTCCGGCAAAGGGCGTTGAACCTCCTGGAGCAAGGCAAATAGTATCGGGAGACGTAATCCTGGACCATTCGATGGGAATTGAAGAAAGGGACGAGCTTGCTTAGACCCCCCCGCATCTTCTCCACCCACCCCCTGGGGATGCCGTCGGTGCCCCGCAGGTAGAACAGGGGGACCACCTCCTTCTCCAGGAGGTTGTAAAGGTCCCGGCTCTCTATATCGTCCTGTGCCCGAGGGTCGTCGTAGAGCTCTCCATGCCCCAGGGCCCAGCCAAAGTCCGGATGATAGCCCTCGTCCCACCATCCGTCGAGGGTGCTCAAATGGAGGGCCCCGTTGGCCATGGCCTTCATGCCGCTTGTGCCACAGGCCTCAAGGGGGCGGCGCGGGGTGTTGAGCCAGATGTCGCATCCCGAGACCATGGCATGGGCCACCTCCATGTTGTAGTCCTCTATGAAGACCACCCGGCGCCGGAACCGTTCCTGCCGAGCCAGGTGGATGATCTGCTTGATGAACTCCTTTCCCTCGTTGTCCTGGGGATGCGCCTTGCCTGCTATGATGATCTGGACCGGTCGCTCCGGGTGGTTCACAAGGCGATCCAACCGGTCCGGGTCCCTGAAGAGGAGCGTGGCCCTCTTGTACGTGGCAAAGCGCCTGGCGAACCCTATGGTGAGGCTATCGGGCGAGAGGACCTCGCTGGCCATCTGTATCTCGGCGGCGGAGGCCCCGCGATTGCGGAGTTGCTCGGCCAGGCGGCGGCGAGTGAAGCCCACGAGCTGCTCCCTGCAGCGCTCGTGGGTCCTCCAGAGTTCGGTGCTCGGGATCTGCTTGACCTGTTCCCATACCCGTTCGTTGTCCGGATCCTCGGCCCAGTTGGGGCCGAGGTAGCGATCGAAGAGCTCAGCCATGTCCCGCGAGATCCAAGTGGGGACGTGGATCCCGTTGGTCACGTGGTCTATGGGCACGTCCACCACAGGGTTCATGGGCCAAACCTGCTGCCACATGCCGCGGGAGACCTTGCCGTGGAGCCTGCTCACCCCGTTGGTATAGGCAGAGAGCCTCAGGGCCAAGGTGGTCATCCCAAAGGGTTCGCTGTCGTTCCATGGATCCAGGCGCCCGTACCCGAGCAGGACCTTGATGTTTATGCCCAGGGCCTTGGCGTAGTTCTCGAAATAGGCCCGCACCAAGGCCGGGTCGAACATGTCGTTTCCCGCCGGCACCGGTGTGTGGGTGGTGAAGACCGTGGATGCCAATACGACCTCCCTGGCAGCGTCGAAGGAGAGCCCCTTCTCGTTCCTCAGGATGTGGATCCTCTCCAGGGCCGAGAAGGCCGAATGACCCTCGTTCATATGGATGACCGTGGGCTCGATCCCCAGGGCCTTGAGGGCCCTGACCCCTCCGATGCCGAGGACGATCTCCTGGCGGATCCGCATCTCCCGGTCCCCACCGTAGAGCTGGGCTGTCGTGCCGCGGAACTCCGGGGGGTTGTCCCCGACGTTGGTGTCCAGGAGATACAGGGGGACCCGCCCCACTTCGATGCGCCAGATGATGATCTGAACGGGCTGCCCTTTGAAATCCACGCTGACCCGGATGGGTCTTCCCTGGCTGTCCCGGACCAACGTGGCAGGCATGTTGTCGAAGTCGTTCACGGGATAGGTCTCCATCTGCCAGCCATCCGCTGTAAGGTACTGGCTGAAGTACCCCTGTTGGTACATGAGACCAACCCCCACGATGGGGACGTTGAGGTCACTGGCGGACTTCATGTGATCCCCGGAAAGGACCCCGAGCCCACCGGAGTATATGGGGAGGCACTTGGCCAGACCGAACTCCGCCGAGAAGTAGGCGACGAGGAACTCCTCCTCGGGGGAGTAATCGCCTGCCTGGAGGCGAGGCTGAGACATGTACCTCTCGAAGTCCTGCACCACCCGGTCGAGTTGGGCCATGAACCCCGGGTCACGGGCCAGCTCGTCCAGGCGCTCCTGGCTCACCAGCCCCAACATGAGGACAGGGTTCTGGCCTGTCTCCTGCCAGAGTCTCGGGTCGATGCGCATGAACAACTCCCTGATCTCCGCCTTCCAGCTGAAACAGAGGTTGTAGGCCAAACGCCTCAGGGGAGACATCTGGGAGGGGAGATTGGGGACGACGTTGTATCTTATCCTGGGTTTCATGAGGGGGCCTTCCCGTCGCTCGTGGATTGCGAAGCCCTGAGACTGCGCATCCATTCTCTTGTGTTATCAAGCAGCTATATACTATTACGGGCCCGACAGAGGGTCAAGGACGCCGAGCGGGACGCTCCTCCTTCCTCTTTATCAAGAGCCATTCCTTCTCCTTCCCCTTCATGCGTCTAAGGGTGAACCCCCCCTTGAGCTTCCTCCCCTTCAAGGAGAAGGTCACCTTGTCCTGCTCGCACTCCAGCAGCTCGTAGGTCCCATGGTCCCAGATGATCACCCGACCGGCCCCATACTGGCCCTCGGGTATCACCCCCTCGAACTCCGCGTATTCTAGTGGGTGATCCTCCACCTGCACGGCCAGCCTCTTCTGGGACGGGTCCATGGAAGGTCCCTTGGGGACCGCCCAAGAGCGCAGCACCCCCCCGATCTCCAAACGGAGGTCATAGTGGAGGTGGGATGCGTGGTGTTCATGCACCACGAAACGGCCAGTCCTCTCAGCCCCCATCCCTCCGCCCTTCCCCATGGCGGGCCTTCTTTATCTCGGCGAGGTACATCTTTATCAGGGGTGACATCTCGGGCGGGTGCCAGTCGGTCTCCTTCGGGTCCTCTGGCCATGTGAATGGGAGGTGCCACAGCTCCCCAGGCCTGGTGGCCCTTTCCAGGACCTCCAGGGTTCGCAGGAGGACAGCCCTCTGTCCCTCCCGATCCCCCACCTGCCCCACGGGTCTGCCGTACGGGTACTCTATGGCAGCCGAGCGCGGGATCCCGACGACCCGATTGAACTCGTGGTTGGGGGTCAGGACCACCGTGGAGAAACCGGCCTCCTCCAAGCGCCTGGCAGCCAGTCCCACGGACTGGCAGCAGAAGGGTCAGGCCGGGAACAGGAGCGCGGCCTCTACCCCCTCTGCCTTCATCCTCCTGGAGATCGGCTCTATGGCCTCCTGAAGGAAATCGGTGCTCTCCCATTGGAAGCCGTAGAAGGAGTAACAGCTGGGGGCCAAACCGCCTATGATCCCCTCCGCCTCGAACTCCGCCATGCGGGCCAGGGGGAGCATCACGTTGATGTCCTCCTTGATGTAGCGGGTGTTTATGTGGAGGTGATTGACATCGATCTCCTTCTCGGTGGTGTCCCTGGGGATGACCCTGTAAGAACGGTCCCCCCAGGTGGGTTCCCGCTTCTCCCTTTCCATGTCGAAAGGCGGGTCGGACTTGAGGCTGATCCCGGCGCTCGTGACCATGGAGAAGGTGGTCTCGCTGAGCGGCTTCGACAGGGGGGTCCAGGGGATCTCCCCCTTGAACTCCCTCTGGGATATGAACCCCCGGATCCACGCCACAAGCCCTGGCGGCAGGAACTTGTATGCATCGACGACCTTTTGTCCAGTCTCCATAGGACCTCCCATCCTACCCCCTGTATCGCTCGTCACCTGATCTGTCTTCCCTCCATCCACAATCCAGTGATGATCCCCTTGCCGTCCTTGCGCAGCGACACCTCCACCTTGAGGGCCCTTGCGTCCCGAGAGGACTCGATGGCCCTCCCCCTGCCCTCCTCCACGAAGTAGCTCTCGATCCCGTAGTCTATATTGAGGGTCTGGTCTGTCTCCACCTTGACATTCTCGATCACCCCGACCAGCTCCCTGCCCCTTCGGCAGTCGCCTTTGCCCGAAAGGTCCGGTCTGGTGTAAGGGAGGACCGCGCCTTCGTCGCTGACGCAAAGAGAGCCCCTGGTCCCCTTCTTGAGCCCCGAGCAGTCCGAGGAGCGAAGCCTGTGGAGAAGGCCAGAGTCCTCCCTGAGCGAGATCTCGCATCTAGAAGAGACCAAGGCACTCCCCACGCGACCCTGGATGAACCTCCCCTCGGCAGGCGGCCTCTTGCCCAAGGAGGAGGCCCGGTAGGTGCCATCTTCGGTTGGCTCCAGGCCCACGTAGACTCGCTCCCCCTCCAGGAACCTCTCTCTTGTGCCAAGTTGCCCCGGCACCAGGGTGGAGATCTCGTAACTGAGCTCCAAGTACTCCCCCCTGAAGATGTCCCTGGGATCCACAGGTGCGGTGCGCAGCACCACCCTTTGTCCTGTGGCGACCCAGTGCGCCCTGTAGGCGAGGATGCCGATCAGGACCGCGAATTGCAGTGACACAGCCAGGATGAATCTCTTTCTCATTCCCTTGCCTCTTGCAGCGCGAAACGGGCGAGTATCCTCCTGCGGTTCCGCTCCAGGAATATCCCTCCCAAGAGCAGGAGCAGGCCGCCGACGATGAAGAAGAAGGAGCGGGGCAGGAGCTCCCAGAAGAGGTCGAAGTAACGAGCGAGGACGAAGAGCCCAAAGAAGAGAAGCCCGACGTTGACATATACCGGGTATCTCCTCACATATCCCAGCACTATCAAACCCACTATCTCCAAGCCGAACAGGAGGTTGAAGACCAGTTTGGAGTTTTCGTTCAGGGTCGGGAGGTATCCCCTCCGGTAGGTCATGAGGACGACCGCTATCACCACGAAGAGGCCCAGGCTCTCAGCCCACGCCCACCTCTGTCTGTGCCTCAGGAGGATCCTCACCACCACGGACAGGGCGAACAGTGCGGTGGCTCCCAGGCAGAAGGAATAGAGGGAGCCGACTCTGGGGGCGATCCGCAGGGCGTCAAAGGTCATGACGAATCCCGCAGCGAAGGTCACCAGGCATCCTATGGCCACGTAAGGACCAGCCATGGCCTTGAAGGGGAGAAGTCCCCGGTGCATCAGCCCGATCCCCCACAACGCGATCCCAGCGGTGAGGTATACGGTCGTGAGCGTGAGGTACGAGAGCGGACCGAAAGGCCACAAGTACAGGTGCGTCTCCAAGCCGAGCCAGATCAGCAGATCCACGACGGCCAGTGCCATGAGGGGCTGCAGCCTCAGTAGGTATGCGAGGGGCAGAATCACAAACCCCCACAGCAGTGGGCCGTTGGGGTAGTGGACGGAGATATGATACATCTGGGCGATGAGGAACATCCCGGCCCCGAAGATCAGGGCCCCCAGGAGGATGAGGGAGGCGCCGACCTTCGGGTAACTGCCCCTGCCGTAACGCAGATGGTATCCAGCGCCATAGCTGGCGAGCATGGCGCAGAAGATGATGGCCAGTTTGAGGCCTTTGGGGATGAGGGACCAGTTGGAGGCCACGAAAAGGAGGATGCCCACACCCACGAGCACGGAGCCCATCACGGATATGGCGGTGATGAGTCTCGCCGGTCCGCCCTTCTCCTCTGCCTCCCTCAAGGGGCTGTACCGAAGGAGTATCCTCTCCCTTTGGGCGGGCTCGATGATCCCTTCGGCCACCCACTGCTGTGTCTCTCGCTCCAGGGCCTCGATCATCTCGAGGTCGTCCTTCGTCGCCTTCATGCCCGTCTGCCCCGATCCATGGCGGTCGAGCTGATCCGCTGGCCCGGTGTGCCGAGCCCCGATGCGTTGGGGGAGGCCTACTGCAGCTCGCTACAATGAGAGCTCGAAGAGCTGTTCCAGGACCATCTTCCCCCACTGGGTGTCCTGATGCTCCTCCCTCAAGACGAAGCCGAACTCCTCGTACAGGTGCCGAGCAGCGTCGAGCCCGGCAAAGGTCCACAAGTAGACCCTTCTTATGCCAGAACGCCTGCAGAAGTCAATGGCCTCTCGCATGAGCCTCCTTCCGATGCCCAGGCCGTGAAACCCCTGCGCGACGATGAACCATCGGAGCCGCGCCCCCCTTTTGTCCGCCTCCATCCCGTCGATGGCTATGGAACCGACTATCTGCCCCCCCGAGGTGGCCACCCAGAATCCGTCTCGACCCTCGTGGAATCGGTTCAAGAACTCCGACAGCTCCGTGGCCACCTTGGACTCGAAATAGAGACCGAATCCCCAGCACTCGCTGTAATACCTGGCGTGGAGCTCGGTGACCTTCCCGATGGCCCCCGGGACATAACCTGAAAGCACCACCTGATCCGCTGGTGAGTTCATCTCTCTACCAACAGGCACAGGGCGGCCATGGCCCTGGAGGCGTTTTCCGGAGAGCTCATGAGCGGGATCCTCCCGTCCAGCGCCCGAAGCAGGTCCCTGCGCAAGGCACTGCTGCCGAGGGTGGAGAACAGAAGCGGTTTCGTCAGGGCCATGGAGGACAGCTCCCTGATCCTGCCCAGGTACCTGTCCCCCTGGGGCCTGGTCCTCCTGATCTCCTCTATGACCATCTGGGGCACCACGAAGATCACGATCACTCCGTCCACCCCCGGGTCCTCCATGACCCTCGGGACGACCTCCGCCAGCAGGCCCGAAGGCCCCAAGTCCAGGGGATTGCGAACGTTCATCCACGCGGGGGCGATGGAGGAGATGGCCCGGGCGGTCTCTGCGGATAGGGTGGCCATCTCCAGGCGCAGCTCCCAACACTTGTCGGCGGTCATGGCCCCGAGAGAGCCTGAGGTGGTGATGATCGCGATCCTCCTGCCCGATGGGAGAGGTTGTGTTGCCAAGGCGTTGGCCGTGTCGAAGAGCCCTTGGAGGTCCTCGAAGCGCAGGACCCCTGTCTGCCTGAAGGCCGCGGCATAAAGGGCATCGTCCCCTGAGAGGGACCCGGTATGGGAGAGGGTCGCCGAGCTCCCAGCAGGCGTCCTTCCGCTCTTGAGGGCCAGGACAGGCTTGACCCTGCTGACCTCCCTGAGGGCCACCAGGGTGCGCCTGGGATCCTTGAATCCCTCGAGGTAGAGGGCGATGACCCTAGTCTGGGGATCCTCGGCCAGGTACAGGACCACGTCCGCTTCGTCCACGTCGCAGCGGTTGCCTATGGTGACCACCTTGCTGAAGCGCACCCCTTGCTCCGGGGCCCAGTCCAAGAGGATGTTGCCGAAGACACCGCTTTGGGCCACGACACCGATGTGCCCAGGCCGGAGGGACTCCTCCAGGAGTTCAGAGGTGGCGAACCCGTTCTCAGTGTTCACTACACCTATGCAGTTGGGACCGATCACGCGGATCCCGGCCGCCTTCGCCACCCGCGCCATCTCCTCCTGGAGGGCGCGACCATCCTGGCCCGTCTCGGCGAAGCCAGCGGCCAGGACGATGGCCGCCTTGGTACCCTTCTTGGCGCACTCGGCCAGGGCCCGAGGGCAGGCAGCGGCCGGGATCATGAGGATGGCCAACTCCGCAGGGGAGGGGATGTCCTCTATCCTCTTGTATACCCTACGGCCGTAGAGCTCCTCCTCCTTGGGGTTGACGAGGAAGAGCCTCTCTCCCAGGGGGTGGGAGAGCAGGGCCCTGGTCTGTCCGAAGCCAAACCCTAGCCTCTTGGTGGCCCCGATGAGGGCGACAGAGCGTGGCTCGAAGAAAGGCCTGAGTTCTTCCCTGTCCCTTTGCATGATCGAAGAATATAGTCCACTACGGGGCGATTGAAAAGACACCAGGGACCTGCCCGTTCGCACCGGTGATGCCCGGCCCTTTGGGGGGCATGGCCCCGTGGCCGGGGCCATGCTCACGTGACCCATCGGTCCTGGGCGGAGGGCCCATTGTCCCTGCAGTGGGCCTAGGCGCAAAGCGCTGGGACACCCATGGAGGGCGAGCAGCCGTGGGGAAGCCCCGCCTCCTGAGCGGGGAGGGGGGCGAGCATCCCCTGCCTGAGGGTTTCGCCTGAGGCGAATCAGGGCGAAGGCGTGAAGCGAAAGGGGCGTGGACCTTCGGGGCAGCCCGCGCCATCGAGGGATCGCTTGCTAACGGGCGTTCGCCTTGCCCGAGAGGCCCCTGGATATTAGACTGTTAGATCACCGAAGGCCGAGGGCGTGAATCAGCCTTTGTGCCTTGGGATGCCGAGTGGGGGGCACGCATTGGTCAGGGACCTCTATTTCTTCATCTTCCTCTCCCTGGTCTTGGGGATCTACGTGGTGGCCAACGGGTACATCTTTCTGCGGGGATGGCACGCCTTCTCGTGGATCGGCACGAATCGGTACTGGGCAGGTGCTGTCTTCATGGCCGTGGTACTTGCATATCCCTTCAGCCGCCTGAGCGAGGGGTGGGTCCCTGCCCCTGTCACCCATGCCACCAACTACGTGGGTGCCTTCTATCTGGCCGCCATGGTCTATCTGTTCCTCACCACGCTGGCCATCGACCTCCTCAGGCTCCTGGGCCACCTCCTTGCCCCCTCCACGGGATTCCCCAGGGGCCTCTCCCCTGGGGCGCACAGGTTGGTGCCCCTGGGCGTGGTCAGCGGGGTGATGGGGCTCGTTTGTATAGGTCACCTGAACGCCCTGGAGGTTCGCACGAGGACCCTGGAGTTGACCATCCGCAAGCCGGCTGAGGGGCTCAGGGGGATGAATATCGTGGTGGCATCCGATCTGCACCTTGGGAAGATCATAGGGAACTCCAGGCTCGGTTCCATCGTCAGAAGGATCAACGAGCTCGATCCAGACCTGGTGCTCCTGCCAGGAGACGTGGTGGACGAGAGCGCGGACCATCTCAGGGAGGAGGGGACCGTCCGGAGGCTTCAGGAGATGAGGTCCAGGTACGGGGTCTTCGCGGTGACGGGCAACCATGAGTACTATGCCAACCTCCCGGCCACGGTGGCAGAGCTGCAGAAAGGCAACGTGAGGGTCCTGCAGGACGAATGGGTGAAGATAGCCGACTCCTTTTACCTCATAGGGAGGAAGGACCGAACAGCCGAGCGGTACGGGGGGGGACGAAGACCGCTTCGGGAGCTGATGGAAGGTGTGGACCGGCGATGCCCGACGATCCTCATGGACCATCAGCCGTTCCATCTGGGGGAGGCCAGGGAAAACGGCATCGATCTGCAGGTGTCGGGGCACACCCACCACGGGCAGCTCTTCCCTTTCAATCTCATCACCCGCATGGTCTACGAACTGAGCTGGGGATATCTCTCCAAGGGCGAGACTCACTATTATGTCTCGAGCGGGGTCGGCACATGGGGGCCGCCCGTGCGCATAGGGAGTGTCCCGGAGATAGTGCGGATCAAGGTCAGATTCGAGCCCGAGGGCCCCTGAGGGGGCCATGAAGCAGTCCTAGCAGGAGGGGACGTATGAGCGGAGGGGACAGGATTCCGGAGGCGGTTCTGGGCCCAGGCGACAGGCAGCATGGGTTCATGGTGGAGCGGGTCTGCCCAGTGGAGGAGGTGCGGGCAATGGCATACCTCATGGTCCACGAGGGGAGTGGGGCGAGGCTCCTCCATCTGAACGCCGAGGACCCGGAGAACCTCTTGGCCATCGCCTTCCGGACACCCCCCTTGGACGACACGGGCCTGCCGCACATCCTGGAGCACACGGTGCTGTGCGGGTCCAGGAACTTCCCTGTCAAGGACCCGTTCGTGGAGATGCTCAAGTCCAGTCTGGCCACCTTCCTGAACGCCATGACCTATCCGGACAAGACCGTGTACCCTTGCGCCAGCATGCTGGAGAAGGACTTCTTCAACCTGGCCAGGGTCTATTGTGATGCGGTCTTCCACCCCCTCCTCACGGAGAGACACTTCAAGCAGGAGGGTCACCACCTGGAGTTCGCCGAGCCAGGGGACATGGATTCGGAGCTCATCGTCAAGGGGATAGTATTCAACGAGATGAAGGGTGCCTACAGCGATCTCGACGGGCTCATCGAGCGGATGACCTACAAGGCGCTCTTTCCGGACAACGCGTACGGAAGGGACCCCGGGGGGGACCCCGATGTCATACCGAGGCTCACCTACGGGGAATTCCTCGAATACCACAGACGTTATTACCATCCCTCCAACTCCTACATCTTCATCTACGGGGACATCCCCCCTCAGATGCACCTGGAGTTCCTCGACAGGGAGTATCTGTGCGAGTTCGGGCGTATCTCCATCGACACCTCCATAGCCGAACAGGCCAGGTGGAAGGCCCCACGGCAGCAGACCGTTCCGTACCCCATAGGGACGAACGAGGCCGTGGAGCGCAAGGCCGCTGTGGTGATCAGCTTCTTTACAAACCCGGTCACCGACGCGGTGCGCTCCCTCGCCCTCCATGTCCTGGACTACTACCTGCTCGGCAACGCGGCCTCGCCTTTGCGGAAGGCCCTGATCGACTCCAGGTTGGGGGAGGAGCTCACCAGTTCCGGGTACAGCAGCTCCCAGCGCGACACCTTTTTCACTGTCGGCCTCAAGGGCACAGAGGCGCACAGGGCAGGGGCCATCGTGGATCTGGTCATGTCCACCCTGAGGAGGATATCCCAGGAGGGGCTGCGCAAGGAGATGGTGGAGTCCGCCCTTCACAGGCTGGAGATCGCCTCCCGGGAGATCCAGGGGATGTACCCGCTCCACCTCATGGAGCGCGTGTACCGATCGTGGCTCTACGAGGCCGACCCGCTCCACAACCTGAGACTCAACGAGCACCTGGCCGAGCTCAAGAGGCTCCTGGAAGGGGAGGAGCGGTTCCTGGAGAGGCAGCTCTCAGAGATGATCCTGGAGAATCCCCACTATGCGGTGCTGACCTTCGTCCCGGATCAAGGGCTTCTTGAGGAAAAGGAGGCGGCTTTTCGTGCCAGGATGCGCGAGCTAAAAAAGGCCATGACTCGAGGGGAACTCGAGGGACTGAAGAGGGAGGCCATGGAACTCGAGGCCATGCAATCCTCGCCGAACCCCCCGGAGGCACTGGCGAGGCTCCCGCGCCTGACCCTTGCCGACATCCCCCCGGAGCCGCACGAGCTGCAGACCAGCGTGGAGGAGGTGGAGGGGGTCCCGTTTCTCCGGACCGATCTCTTTTCCAACGGCCTCAACTACCTCCAGTTGGCCTTCGACCTGAGGGGACTCGACGACGAGCTCGTGGACTACCTACCCATCTATGCCGAGGCCCTTCGGAAGATGGGGGCCGGAGAGGACGATTACGTGGTCATGGCCGAGCGAGAGGCGGCGGCCACAGGCGGGGTGGGGGTGGGCGTCTCGGCCGACGGACACGTCCAGGACCCTTGGCGCGTGCGCCCGTTCTTCACCGTCTGGTCCAAGGCACTGGATTCCAGGCTCCCGGAGATGATCAAGGTCCTGTGGGATCGGGTCCTCAGGTGCGACCTCACCGACACCAAGAGGCTGGAGGAGGTCGTGCTCCAGGGGCGTGTGGCCATAAAGAGCCAGGTGATCCCCAACGGGTGGCACTATGCCCTGCTCTATGCCGGCAGGAAGATGTCCCGCAATGCAGAGATATCGGAAAGGATGGGTGGGGTTACCCAGATACGGCTCCGGGATCGACTGGCGGAGGGGTTCGAGGGGCAGAGGGAGGGCCTGAGGGAGAGGCTCGCCCGTATCCGCGACTTCATGCTCGCGAAGGGTCGACTGACCGTCAGCTTCGTGGGGAGCGAGGGGCAGCTGCCACTGGTGATGGATCAGGTGGCGGCCTTGGCAGCCAGCCTCAGGGACGAGGGGCCGGGACCGGAAAATGGGGACTCGAGGCCCTCCGGGCTCGTGCGCGAGGCCATAGCCACCCCGGCCGACGTGGCCTTTGTGGCCGAGGTCCTGCCAGCGGTGGGGGCCTCCCACAGGGATGCGCCGGTCTTGCTCCTGCTCAGCCTTCAGCTCAGCTATGGCTATCTTTGGAACGAGGTGAGGGTGAAGGGAGGGGCCTACGGCGCCCGGGCGTCCTATGACCCGCTGAACGCCATCTTCAGCCTCGCCAGTTACCGGGACCCCTTCATCAAGGAGACCCTAGCTTGCTTCGACAAGGTGCCGGGTTACATCATGGAGAGGATGGATCGCTCCAGCCCTGCGGTGGAGCAGGGCATCATAGGGACCCTCAAGGCCATCGACCGCCCCATCAGGCCGGGCCAGGCGGTGGGCACGGCCCTCATGCGCTTCCTGCACGGCGAGACGAGGGAGTTCAGGAAGGCCTTCCGGGCGAGACTCCTCTCCTTGACCGGCGACGACCTGCTTCGGGCAGGGGGGGAGCTCTTGGGGCCCGCCTTCTCATCGGCCAACGTGTGCGTCATATCCAGCCGAGAGAGGCTCACGGAGGCCAACCGTCTCCTAGGACCGGAGGCCCTGCGGATCTCCGACCTCTGAGAGGGTCGCCGGGCCTTCGGCCCCGTCTCGGCCTATGACAATATGCGCTGGATCCTGTCTCTGGCCTCCAAGGCCTCCTGCACGATCCTCTTCATCAGGTCAGAGACTGAGGGGATGTCATCGATGCGGCCCACCACCTGGCCGCAGGGATAGATCCCCTCCTCTGAGGTGCCGTCGAACCATCCCTTCCTGGTGACCTGCCCGCTGATGAATGGGGCAAGCTCCCCTAGCGAGCTCCCCTTGCCCTCCATCTCCAGGATCTTTTCTGCCCATTGGTTTCGCAGGACCCTGGCAGGGTTGCCCAAAGACATCATGACGAGGGTGGTGTCGGCCTCCGAGGCGTTGATGAGCCTCATCTTGAGGCCCTCGTGTGCCGGGCACTCCTTGGTGGCTATGAATCGGGTCCCCATGATGACACCATCGGCCCCCAGGGCCAGGGCAGCCACCATGGACCTACCATCGCATATACCCCCCCCTGCGATGAGCGGCACGCTCACGGCATCGGCGGCCTTGGGGAGCAGGACCATCGTGGTGACTCCCTCCATGCTCGGGTGCCCGCCGCACTCGGTCCCCACTATGGAGACCGCGTCCACGCCCAGACGGCTCGCCTTGGCCGCGTCCCGGACACGCGCACACTTGTGGATGTGGATGAGCTTCCCTTGCAGGATCCTGTCCCTGTACGGCTCAGGATTGCGGCCTGCGGTCTCGAGTATCTTGACCCCGGACTCGATCACCGTATCGATGAGCTCCTCGGGCGCCGTGGGCATCAGGGCAGGGAACAGGGAGACATTCACGCCGAAGGGCCTGTCCGTGAGGTCTCGGGTCCTTTTGATCTCATCGAGGAGTTCCCCTTTGGTGGGGAAGGTGGCCGCGGGCAGGCAGGCGAACCCGCCGGCATTGGCAACCGAGGCCACCAGCTCCGCTCGGGAGATCCAATGCATGGTCCCGCATTGAATGGGGTATTCGATCCCCAAGAGCTCCGTCATCCTCGTCTTGAACATCGTGCGCCTCCTTTCGAGCCAAGCTGCTGCCTTCGTTTGGGGCCCCGCCGGGTCATGAGGCCCATAAGCCCACTGCTCAATATCACACATCTCCACCCTCGCACAAGGCCCGAGCAGAGGGGGAGGTGACGGCCTCTTGGGGGCGGATTGGCCGGGGCCCCCCCAGGTCACCCATCCCATCGCCGCAGCACGATCCTTCCCAAGGGGGTCCCGTCTTGCGCCAGCACGGCCGGGGTCTTTTCAGGCCGTGTCCATGACTGCGGCACATCGCCCTTCCCCCCCTTCGGGTCGGGGGAGAGGATGCTCATGCAGGCCGCGACCACGCTCTCCACCCGGATGGACTTCATGCACTGGTTGTCCCCCCGGCATGGCTGGAACTCGCTCTGGTGCAGACATGGACTGCACAATACAGGCTCGTAGAGCACCACGGCCTTGGCCCCTCGGGTATCTTGGACATAGTGAAAGGGGTGAACCGGGCCGAAGAGCGCCACGGTAGGCGTGCCCAGGACAAAGGCCAGGTGCATGGGGCCGCTGTCGTTTGTGAGGAGGCAGTCGGCACGCCCCAGGAGCCCCATGAACCCCCCAAGGGAGAGCTCCCCTGTCAGATTCATCACCCGCGACCCGTGCTCCGAGAGCATGCCATGGAGGCCACAGACATAGTCCCGTTCCTCGCGGCTTCCCACTAGGGCCACCTTGATGGACTCCGAGCGGTTCAGCAACTCGGTGATGGCCTGGGCGAAGGACTCCCGAGGCCACCTGCGCTCCAGGCAGAGATCAGAGGCATTGGGGTTCACCACCAGGAGCCGCTCCGTCGCCTCCAGCCACCCCTCCAGGCGCCGGGCCGCCTCCTGTCGGTCGCTTTCCCTGAGGATGAGGGGCGCCCCGGCCTCCACCGCGGGCACCCCCTTGCACCCTGCCGCCCTCGCCAACTGAAGATACAGTTCCTGAACCGGCATGGCCGTGTTGAAGAAGACCAGATGGGTGAAGAGCCCCTTCTTCACGGAGGTGGACTTGCGGTAAAAGCCGAGCCGGTTTCGTGCGCAGCTCAAGGTGGCCACTATGCTCGCGAAATAGGAGTAGAGCTCCAGGTCGAAGTACAAGGAAGGGCGCAAGGCCCAGAGGCCCCTCAACAGGACCAAGGTGGACACCCCCACTGCCAGGATGGAGCTCTCGGAGACATAGAGCCCCCTGTCCACCAGGCCAAGGCGTTCCACCAGGTCGCGGTTCTTGCCGCTGGTGATGAAGAACAACCTGGCCGTCGGATAGGTGGCCTTCAAGGCCTGAAGCATGGGGATGGCGGCCAGGATGTTTCCCATCCCCGCGAATTTCGCCACGCAGATCACCCCGGGGCGCTGCGGGATCCCGTGCCGCCTGCGGAGGAGGAGTCCCAGTGCCTTGGCAAAGAAGTTCAGGGTGTAGGATATAGGACCGCCGATCAACCGATCGATCCTGATCTTCTGCTGAGAGGTCATGGATGCCCGTGGTCCCTCTGTTTCGCGATGCGGCCCTGGGCCGAAAGGGGCCCTCCCATCTTAGCACAACCGCAGGTCCCCAAGAATCCCGGGCACGGGACGATGCGGCCCTGGGGCTTCCGGTCCCCAAGGGGCCAGGGATCATGACGAAGGGCGACAGAGGCCGAGCCACACCATGGATGGATCGCCGGGTCACGGGACCGGATTTGTGGCATTCGGCAGCGTCCCATGACATGGCCCCTGGCCCGGACAAGAGGCGTTGCGACAACGCATCGGGTGGGATTGTCCTGCCTGGCCCGCCTTGGATATAATATCCCCATGGCGCGGAGACTCAGGACCTTCGATCAGCACCAGATGCTCGTGGTCAACGAGGCAGTGGCCTTGGCCGAGGAGCTGACGAGCAACCATTTCAAGTACTCCTCGAGCCAGTGGAGGCGCTCCAGGTACGACATCACGACCCTGAAGGACCTCTCAGGACCGGAGATCACGGATGCGGCCTTTGCGCAGATATTGCGTTATGTTGGCCAGCCAACGGCGGGCGATCCGGCGCGGGCCCGCATCGACTACTATAAGGTCTGTCTCCAGGACCACGGGATCCTTCGGGCACTGGAGAGGGACAGGGCCCTGGAGTTCTTCCCCCTCATGGTCTACGTGGTTACCCACGAGCTCACCCACATCGTTCGCTTCAGCCGCTTCATCCAGGGCTTCGATGCCTACCCTGAGCACCGTGCCCAGGAGGAGGCCAGGGTCCACGCCATCACTCGGGAGATCCTCCTTGGGGCGCGCGTCCCAGGGGTCGTGCCCATCGCCAATTCCTATCTGGATCTGGTGGACACTGTGGCCGTGTTCCCACCCGGCCCGTCTCACGAGGCAGGCTGAATCCTTCCCCATTCAGGTTCGTGGACCGCTGTGCCCCTTCTCGCCGTCGTTCAGCAGGGTCTCGCCCTGCAGATGCATGAGCGTGTCACACGCCATCGCCCCCTCGCAACGAGACCTGGGACCCATGTCCCACCTCTCCAGGGGATTGCCTCCTGCGGGAGGGAGGAGAGATCATAGGGGGAGGGGATGAACAGGGGCTTGCTCCTCCTTCAAGGGCTTGTCGTATGGGCGTGTATCATGGGGAAGGCCGTGGGTTTCTCACCACCGGGTCGTGCCGAGAGGCTCAAGGCCATAGGGGACACAGGGGCGCTGCCCAGGCCGCTCAGGCTCGCCCTGGAACCGGGTGATTTCGAGCCAATTTCCAGTCCAGGACCAGGGGACTGGTTGGCAGTGCATCCGGAACCAGGGCAGACCTTTGAGGAGTTCGCCCGTTTGAGCCCGCCCAGGCCGGAGGGATCTCGAAGGGTTATCTACCTTCAGCCCTTGGGGGAGTTCCCGGCGGACGAGGGCCCGTCTCTGGATCTGCTCAGGGAGTATGCCGCGGCCTATTTCTGGCCGGATGTGAAGCTCCTCTCCCCCCTTGCCGTGGCAAAGGCCGGGCTCACCAGCCGAAGGAATCCCTTCACGGGTCACCGACAGATACTGACCGGCGATATACTGGAGTTCATCAAGGAGAGGTTTCCCGGCGATGCCTTCTGCGTCCTTGCCATCACCATGGAGGACCTTTACCCGCACCGTTCGTGGAATTTCGTCTTCGGGCAGGCATCCCTTCGCGATCGCGTCGGAGTCTTCAGCCTCGCCCGATACGACCCAGAGTTCTACGGCGAGAGACGAAGGGGGGATCACTCGCTGCTCCTCCTCAAGCGAGGCTGCAGGGTGCTGGTCCACGAGACCGCCCACATGTTCTCTGTGGCCCATTGCGTGTTCTTCAGGTGCGTCATGAACGGATCCAATCACCTCGAGGAGAGCGATGCCAGGCCCCTTCACCTCTGTCCCGTGTGCCTCCGGAAGATCCATTTCTGCTTGGGATTCGACGTCTCGGATCGTTACGAGAGGCTCCTTCGCTTCTACAGACAGGTTGGTTTCACGGAGGAGGCGCGATGGGCGGAAGGGAGGCTGAAGAAGGTCTCCGGGGGGGAGCAGTGAGGAAAGAGGCCCTTCTTTGCGAGAGGCTCCCCGGGGCCAGGGTCCAATGCCTCGTGTGCCAGAGAAGGTGCATCATCCCAGATGGGGAGATGGGGTGGTGCCGAACGAGGGTCAACGAGGGTGGGACCCTTTACAGCCTGATCTACGGGGAGGTCTCCTCCATCTCCATCAATCCCATCGAGAAGAAGCCGGTCTTTCATTACTATCCTGGGAGCAAGTGGCTTTCCCTGGGGAGCTGGGGGTGCAACTTCCGTTGCCCTGGATGCCAGAACTGGGAGATCGCCCACGTGACCGGGGGCTTACCCAGGGAAAGCCGTTTCCTGGGCCCTAAGGATCAGGTGGAGGAGGCCTTGAGGAACGGATGCCTCGGCATTTCCTGGACCTTCAACGAGCCCACCCTCTGGCTCGAGTGCACCCTGGAGGCGGCCAGGCTTGCCAAGCGGCAAGGGCTTCGGACCAACTATGTCACCAATGGCTTCATGTCCGAGGAGGCCCTCGCGATGCTCGCACCGTACCTGGATGTCTACCGTGTGGACGTAAAGGGGTTCTCGGATGAGACCTATGAGGCCATAGGCCACATCAAGGGGTTCCGGGGGGTCCTGAAGGTGGCGGCCCAGGCCAAGGCTCACGGCATGCACGTGGAGGTGGTCACCAATGTGATCCCTGGACTCAACGATGATGAGACGGAGCTTCAGGGGATAGCCTCCTGGATCTCGGACGAGCTGGGGCGCGATACCCCGTGGCACGTGACGAGGTTTCACCCTCATCTCAGACTCTCCCACCTCGTGCCGACGCCTGTCTCCACACTGGAGAGGGCGCGGGAGATAGGCCTTGGAACGGGCCTCAGGTACGTGTACCTGGGCAATGTCCCCGGACACCCGGCGGAGAACACATACTGCCCGGGGTGCAAGGAGCTGCTCATCGAGAGATATGTCTTCGATATCCTGCAAGACAGGGTCGTGCAGGGGCGCTGTCCCGGGTGCGGGGCGAGGATCGCTGGCAGATTCCGATCCCAGTGAGCCGGCCGTGTCCGGCCCATGTGTCTGGGGGGATGGCCCCCTCGCAGGACCTGTCCGTTGCCCTTGCTGGGCCAACACCAGGCCCTCTCCCGGGGGAGGGAGATGCCCTTCGGAAGGCGACGGCTGCCAACCCCCCTGCCGTATCCGTCCGAAGGTGCCTATGCAACTCAGAACGAACGTGGATGATGTCCCCTGGTCTCTTGTGCACGGTTGCATCGATCTGGTATACGATCATACGGGATCCTTCTTGACCGCCATCGGCCCCGAAGGGGGGGGCGTTGTGGCCGG
>FWPV01002351.1_pt1 | contig 46924 bp, 38 predicted proteins | sample 2228371 | NCBI WGS metagenome assembly FWPV01 (sample SAMEA103939776, study PRJEB20133) | metagenome | reverse complement strand
CGGTCTCTATCCGCTGTGGGCGTAAGGGATTTGAGAGGAGCTGCCCCTAGTACGAGAGGACCGGGGTGGACAGACCTCTAGTGTGCCAGTTGTTGTGCCAACAGCATCGCTGGGTAGCTACGTCTGGCAGAGATAACCGCTGAAAGCATCTAAGTGGGAAACTCGCCTCAAGATGAGATCCCTCATCCTGTCAAAGGAGTAAGACCGCAGGTAGACCACCTGCTTGATAGGCGGCATGTGTAAGCACAGACAATGTGTTCAGCTAAGCCGTACTAATGGTCGAGGGCTTACCCATGGTGCGGAGAACTCGACACTTTTCAGCACTCTATTCAGTTGGTATCTTTAACTTTGAGAATAAAGTCTCTTGGTGATTGGAGCGACGGAGGTACACCCGGTCACATCCCGAACCCGGTCGTTAAGCCCGTCAGCACCGATGGTACTTGGGGGGCGACCCCCTGGGAGAGTAGGTCATTGCCAAGAGACTTTTTCTTTTAACACCACCCCCAACCTCACAAGAGTGCGGGGGGTTAGCTTTTAGATAGCTTAATTTGCTATAATATGAGCATGACTGACATGACACAACGCACGGCTTTGGATTTGCCAGTCGAGGAATGGAAGGCTTATCGCCCGATTCCAGCCATTCTCCGGCGGCAGTCTGCTACTCAAACTCAACTAGAGCGTCGGCGTAAGCGAGCCATGCGACTTGCCCGGCAGGCAGCAGCATTGCTGCGCGCAGAGTTTGGTGCAAGGGGTGTCATGTTATTCGGTTCGCTGGCGATCCCAGGGGGGTTCACACTGTGGTCCGATATTGACCTGGCAGTTTTCGGGGTGCCTGCCGATCGTTTTTATGCAGCGGTTGCTGCGATTACCGGGTTAAGCGCAGAGTTCAAAGTCGATTTGGTAGATGCCGAGGCTTGTAAAGCCTCGCTGCGTGAGGTTATTGACCGGGATGGTATCGCACTGTGAATACTCTCTTGCATGGTTTAGCGGAAAGTATTCGCCAAGAGTTGCTTGAATTGGAGCGGGTTATAAGACGTTTGTCAGAGGCTTGGCAGCGCGCCCGGCGATCGGGAGATGATTTTTACCTGGATAGTGTGGCTTTGAATCTGCACGGCTTTTATTCGGGGATTGAGCGAATTTTTGAACGCCTGGCTGAAACTTTGGATGGCAACCTGCCTAAAGGCAAAAACTGGCACCAGGCGTTATTGGTTCAAATGAGCAAAGAGGTGAAAGGGATTCGTCCGGCGGTCATCTCGCTTCAAACCTTAAAACGCCTGGATGAATATCGTGGTTTTCGCCATGTGGTTCGGAATGCGTATAATTTCCATTTTGATGAGGCGAAACTTGAGAAGCTGGTGTTGGGGGCAGGTGAGACTTTTGCTCAGGTGAGGGCGGAAATTTTGGCTTTTGCAGATTTTCTGGATGCGCAAGAATAAGCAGCGATAGGCGCGGGAAACTCTACCAGGTCATTGCCAAGAGACTTTTTCTACTTTAATTGACATTCATCTTTTCTGATGATATAATTCTTACAGCGGCGTTCGCGGGACCGCTCTTGTGTCTGCACTGCTATTCCATTAGCAACCAGGAGAGAGCGTATCGGGTGATCTTCTACATATGGAACCCCCAGAGCTTCAACAGCTCGGCTGAGTCCATGAGCGCCTGCCGGGCTTTTTTTATTGTCTTGCCCGGGTGGATTGTGAGCAAATGAGTTCGCCATGAAAGGAGGTGAAAAGCTTTGACTACGGTTAACTTACGCCCAAACGAATCGCAAGAACAACTGCTCAAGCGCTTCCGCAAAAAAGTCGCTAAAAGCGGGATTTTGAGCACCGTTCGCCGCAAACGCTGGTTTGTCTCCAAGAGTGAGCTGCGCCGCATTCAGAAGAAGAAGTCTATGCGTCGAATCAAGCGCCGCCAGGTCACCGAGGTGGAATAAACCAGGCACGCAACAGTCAACTTTAGAACCGGAGGTGTAAATGGCAAAAGACGAGGGCAAAATTCAGGTTGAAGGCACGGTGGTGGAGGCATTACCCGCCACCCAGTTCAAGGTGCGCCTGGACAATGGACATGAGGTCCTGGCGTATCTTTCGGGCAAGATGCGCAAGTACTATATCCGTATCTTGTTAGGAGATCGCGTTCGAGTGGAGATGTCGCCCTATGACCTGACACGCGGTCGGATTGTCTATCGCCACAAGAAATACGTAGAAATGCCTGAGGCTGAAGAGGCGTAAGCTTCAGCTTTTCACTCCGGATTCATCCCTTTGTATTTATAAAGCAAACGGGATGCCTCATTGCATAAATGGGGCATCCCGTTTTTGGTTAATAGCCACAGGTTAATACGAACTCAGCACCATCATGTAATTTGCCCGTTCAAAAGCTGCCGGGTCGGCGACGGATTGCTGGCTCATGCTGCCGATCATCTGCGAGACTGAAACGTATTCGTGCTCTTCCATCCAGAGTGCTAAATCTGCCAGAATCTCAGCCGCGTGCCCTATGCCTTTTTGCAGGAGAGCGGAGGTGGTCATCGCCACCCTGGCGCCTGCCATTAAAGATTTCACCACGTCCTCGGCGCTATGCACGCCGCTGGTGAGGGCAAAATCTACCGGCACCCTGCCATACAGGATGGCGATCCAGCGCAGAGGCAGACGCAATTCGTGCGAGTTACTCAAAACCAGATTCGGCACCACCTCCAACTCTTCCAGATCGTAATCCGGCTGGTAAAAGCGGTTGAATAGAACCAGCCCGTTGGCGCCTGCGCCAGCCAGCCGGCGGGCGAAATTGGGGAGCGAGGTGTAGAACGGGCTGAGCTTCACCGCCAGGGGGATGTTGATCTGGCTGCGCACATCCCTGACAAGCTCAATATAGGAATCTTCCAGTTCGGCGCTGGTCACATCCGGGTTGGTGGGCAGGGTGTACAGGTTCAGTTCGAGGGCATCGGCGCCGGCGGTCTCTATCTTTTTGGCATACTCTACCCACCCTCCGTCTGAGACGCCGTTTAAGCTGCCGATGACGGGGATGTCCACCGCCTGTTTTATCCGGCTCAGGTGTTCCAGGTAGGTCTCTGGACCTATGCTATAAGTCCCATAATCTGGTAGAAAAGTCCTCGCTTCATAAAAAGCTTCCGCTCCTCGCGAGAGATCACGATCCAGTTTCAAGCTCTCCTGGATGATTTGCTCTTCGAACAATGAGTACATGACAATGCATGATACACCGGCGTCTTCCAACTGGCGCGCTGTGCTGACCTGCTTTGAAAGCGGAGAGGCAGAGGCAACCAGGGGATTCTTAAGGTTCAAACCCAAATAGGTGGTGGTCAAGTCAACCATGGCATTATCCTTAGAGTGAGTGTATTTTATGTCTTATGCGGTCGGGTAAGAGGGGAGATAAACCGCAGCGCTGCGAACATCGCTGCAGTTTATCTCCCTCGCCTTTATTCTGTTGGTTTGCCGTTGCTGCCGTTGTAGCGCATCTCTGCCATTTGGCGGTAAATCAGCCAGCGCCGGCGGGCATCTTGCTGCGCCTGTTTCATTAACTCTTCAGCCCACTGTTCATTGCTCTGGAGCAGCATGCGATAGCGCGTCTCGTTGTAGGCGTATTGTGAGACCGGGATGCTGGGCTCTTTAGAGTCGAGGATCAAGGGGTTTTTACCTTCATTCAGCAGGTCTGGATTGTAACGATACAGAGGCCAGGCGCCCGATTGCACGGCGAGTTTTTGCTGATCGAGACCCTTGACCAGATCGTAGCCGTGGGCGATGCAGTGACTGTAGGCGATGATCAAGGATGGTCCCTGGTATGCCTCTGCCTCCAGGAAGGCTGTCAGAGTTTGTTGATCGCTGGCGCCAAAAGCCACTCGAGCCACATAGACATGCCCGTACGCCATGGCAATCATGCCCAGATCTTTCTTGGACATATTTTTGCCTTTTGCAGCAAATTTAGCCACGGCGCCGCGCGGGGTGGACTTAGAAGCCTGCCCGCCCGTGTTGGAGTACACCTCGGTGTCCAGCACCAGGATGTTGACATCTCGTCCGGAGGCTAAGACATGGTCTAAACCGCCGTAACCGATATCGTAAGCCCAACCATCGCCGCCCACAATCCAGACGCTTTTGCGGGTGAATATATCTGCCAGGCTGTATAACTCGTGCGCTTCTGGCGATTGAAGCGTCGCCAGACGCTCTTTGAGCAATTCGACCCGTTTGCGTTGCTCCTGGATGCCGATCTCGGTAGATTGATCCGCGGTGAGCAGGGCATCCACCAGTGACTCGCCCACCTGGCTGGCGAGACTGGTGAGCAGTTCCCGGGCGTACTCTAACTGTTTGTCAAGCGTCAGGCGCATTCCCAGACCGAATTCGGCGTTGTCTTCGAACAAAGAGTTCGACCAGGCAGGACCGCGCCCCTCGGCGTTCTTGGTCCAGGGGGTGGTGGGCAGGTTGCCGCCGTAGATGGAGGAACAACCGGTGGCGTTTGCCACCAGGATGCGGTCGCCAAATAGCTGGCTGAGCAGCTTAAGATATGGCGTCTCACCGCAGCCGGCGCAGGCGCCTGAAAACTCAAAGAGCGGTTGGAGCAATTGCGAGTTCTTGACAGCTTTGGGGCTGATCAGGGCGCGGTCAACATCGGGAATGGAGAGGAAATAATTCCACTTGATGTTTTCGCGCTCGCGGATGGGCGGCTGAGATTCCATGTTGATAGCTTTGCGACCCACCTGGCTCTTATCTTTGGCAGGACAGGCTTCAACGCATAGCCCACAGCCGGTGCAGTCCTCGGGAGAGACGACCAGGGTGAACTTTTTATCGGGGAATTCCTTCCAGCGTGCGTCCACTGCCTGCCACTCCGCCGGGGCGTTTTCCAGATATGCCGGATCATAGACTTTTTCTCGGATGACGGCATGCGGGCAGACAAACACACATTTTCCGCATTGGATGCACAAATCTGGTTGCCAGACCGGTATCTCCAGGGCGATGTTGCGTTTTTCCCATTTGGTTGTGCCGGTAGGGAAGGTGCCATCGTTGGGCATGGCGCTGACCGGCAGGCTGTCGCCATCGCCGGCGATGATCTTGCCGAGCACCTCGCGGACGAACTCGGGCGCTTCGGCGGGGACCGGCTCGCGACGGGTAAGCTTCCCTCTCGGGCTTTCCGGCACTTTCACTTCATACAGGTTCTCCAATGTCCGATCCACAGCCTCAAAATTGCGTTTCACCACCGCCTCGCCGCGTTTTCCGTAGGTTTTCTCGATGGCGTGTTTGATCTCCTGGATGGCTTGTTCGCGGGGCAAAACGCCGCTGATGGCAAAGAAGCAGGTCTGCATGATGGTGTTGATCCGTCCACCCATGCCGGTCTGGTGGGCGACATCGTAGGCGTTGATCACATAAAAGCGCAACTTTTTCTCGATGATGGATTTTTGGGTTTCCAGCGGCAGGTGCTCCCAGACCTCATCCGGTCCATAGATGCTGTTCAACAAGAAGACGCCGCCTGGCATGGCGTATTTCAAAACGTCATAACGCTCTAACAGGGTGAATTGATGGCAGGCGACAAAGTTTGCCTGACTGATGAGATAAGGCGCACGAATGGGATTGGGACCGAAGCGCAGGTGCGAGATGGTCACCTGCCCCGACTTTTTCGAGTCATAGACGAAGTAACCCTGGGCGTAGTTGCCCGTCTCTTCGCCGATGATCTTGATCGAGTTTTTGTTCGCTCCCACGGTGCCGTCCGCTCCCAGTCCCCAGAAAACGCAGCGGATTGTTTCGGGCATCTCGATATGGAAGGATGGGTCGTAATCCAGGCTGGTTTGCGAGACATCGTCCACAATGCCAACCGTGAAGTGGTTCTTGGGTTCTGCCTTGAGGGTTTCGTCAAAGACGCCCTTCACCATGGCTGGGGTGAACTCTTTGGACGAGAGACCGTAGCGTCCGCCAATCACGCGTGGATATGGACGATTGGCGAATTGAGCGTATGGTACGCTGCCCTCAGCCAGACCTTCGTTGATTGCTGTGACCACATCCTGATACAGCGGCTCTCCGGCTGCGCCGGGTTCTTTGGTGCGATCCAGGACCGCAATGACCTTTACCGTTGGAGGCAGGGCTTGCAGGAAGTGTTTCACCGAGAAGGGACGATAGAGATGGACGTTAATGACCCCAACTTTTTCGCCTCTCTCGGCAAGATACTTGGCGGTTTCGCTGGCGGTCTCGGCTCCGGAACCCATCATGACGATCACCCGCTCCGCATCGGGTGCGCCGGTGTAGTCGAAGAGATGGTACTGACGTCCCACCAGCCTGGCGAGTTTGTCCATATTCTTCTGGACAATATCCGGCGTGGCGGCATAGAAGGGGTTGATCGTCTCCCGCGCCTGGAAGAAGACGTCTGGGTTTTGGGCTGAACCGCGCAGGACGGGGCGATCTGGGGTAAGAGCCCGGGCGCGATGCTGTTGCACCAGATTGTCGTCGATCATGGCGCGTATTTGATCGTCGGTCAGTTGCTCGATTTTATTCACTTCAGCCGAGGTGCGAAAACCATCGAAGAAGTGCAAGAAAGGCACGCGCGCCTCCAGGGTGGAGGCATGGGCGATTAACGCCATGTCTTGGGCTTCCTGGACTGAGCTTGAGGCAAGCATGGCAAAACCGGTGGAGCGCACTGCCATCACGTCTGAATGATCACCGAAGATTGAGAGTGCATGGGTCGCCACGGTGCGGGCTGAGACATGAAAGACGGTGGGAGTCAGCTCACCGGCGATCTTGAACATGTTGGGGATCATCAGGAGCAAGCCCTGGGAGGCGGTGAAGGTGGTGGATAGTGAGCCTGCTTGTAGCGCGCCATGCACTGCGCCCGCCGCTCCACCTTCGGACTGCATCTCTACCACCAGCGGCACTGTCCCCCACAGGTTAGTCCGTCCCTGAGTGGACCATTCATCGGCGAATTCACCCATTGACGAGGAGGGGGTGATTGGGTATATGGCAATCACCTCGCTCAGTTTGTGGGCAACCCGAGCGGTTGCCTCATTTGCATCTATGGTGACCATATATTTATTCATCATTTCTTCTCCATTTCAACTCCAGGCAGGGATATGGGCGATTCCTGCCCGGTAATTTTATGATTGAGGCGACACTATCTTAATAGTTTAGTCTTCCTTATGCGTTTCACATAGTTATTTATGGCATAAAAAACACCTGTGACCTGTCACCTTTCGGACTAAAGTGGTATATTTCATTCGGGTGGATTCGGGGGAAAAAAATGGCGAAATTTATCGAATTTATTAGGAAATTCGCAATATCACTTGACCTTCTGGGGTTAGGGATATAAAATCAGGTTATATGAGTTGGGGTGCAACCCGCGACCCCGGAGTTGGGCGATACAGTGAACATGAATTCCAACCGGCATATCTGGCGGATGTGGGCAAATAAGCTGCAGCAGTGGGGGTTAGCCAACTGGATGGCGTCCTTCATCGAAGCAGCCGGACCTGTCAACCTGATTGCGGCGCAGTTGATTTATATGTCTGAACCCTTTGTTTCGGGAGCTTTGCCGGAAGAGCAATGGCAGGCTCTGACAGAGATATTGGAAGATAGCGGTGAGGCGCGTCATTTTGCCGCTTATCTTCGGGAGGAAATCTGACTTGAACCTTGTGGATGCCCTGGTCAGCCCTGGCGGTCTCGGATTGCTTTTTGTGGTAATTTTCCTGGGCATCATGCTCATCTTTGCGGTTGCCGGGCGAGGGCGTCCTCGGCAAAATCTGCGGGAGATTCCGGCTTTCACCAAATTGGGCGGCGCCATCGGGCGAGCGGTGGAGTCCGGTAAACGATTGCATCTTTCTCTCGGTTGGGGGGGAGTGTACGATATTCGGGGAGCTTCCGGGCTGGTGGGCTTGAGCGTGGTTGAACGAATAGCCCGCCTGGCTTCGGTCAGCGATCGCCCACCCGTGGTCACCAGTGGCGAAGGTACCCTGGGCATCCTTTCCCAGGATAGCCTCCGATCGGTTTCCCGTACGATTGGGGCGGCTCAACAATTCAATCTCCTGCAAGGTCGGGTGAGCGGTCTGACCCCATTCTCTTATGCAGCCGGCGCTTTGCCGGTTATCCATGATGAGCAGGTATCCGCCACCATTCTGACCGGGCACTTTGGGGCGGAGGTGGCTTTAATCAGCGATGCCAGCGAGCGACAGGAGGGCTTCACCCTGGCAGGAAGCGATAGCCTCCCGGCGCAAGCGGTGGTTGTCGTAACGACAGAAGCTCCCTTGATTGGCGAAGAACTCTATGCAGCAGGCGCGTATGTCAATGCGGGTCCTTTGCATGCTTCCAGCCTGCGCGCCCAGGACATCTTCCGTTGGGTGCTAATTGGGGTGATCCTGGTAGGAGCGGCTTTGAAATTGGTGGGGTTATTATGAAAGCGCCGGTCTCTGCAGCGATTGCAATTGCATTCGGTCTGGTGGTGTTGGCGGGGTATTTCGTTGAAATTCCCCTGCTGACCAACTTGAAAAACATCCTGATTCAGTGGGGGTTAATCCTGGCTTCTATCGCCCTCTTGATCGGGGTCGCAAATTTGTTTGCCGTGCACTGGGGTAAGATTCGTAAAAGTCATCCCAACAGCGCTTATAGTTTCCTGGTCATCATCTCCTTGCTGGCGACGCTGGTGGTGGTTGGATTGTATGGTCCCACCGGGACGTGGTCGCTGTGGATATTCAACTATATTCAACTGCCGGTTGAAACCAGTCTGATGGCTTTGCTGACGGTGATACTGATTTACGCCGCGGCGCGTTTGTTCCGGCGACGGATTGATTTATTCTCGGTTGTTTTTGTCATTTGCGTTGTGATTGTATTGATTGGCACAGCCCCAATCTTCGGTTTTGATGTCCCAGGATTGCCTGGATTGGAAGCGTTGCGAGCCTTGATTGTGCAAATTCCTGCGGTTGGAGGCGCTCGCGGCATCCTGCTCGGTGTGGCATTAGGCACAATTGCCACCGGGCTGCGTATCTTATTAGGCGCCGACCGTCCCTATGGTGGGTGAAGATGGCTGATGTGCGCTGTCCCATGTGTGGTAAGACCAACCCGGATGATCTGGATGTTTGCCAGTATTGCCAGGCGCGTCTGAAGCCGTTAAGTCCAAGCATGCAAGACGGAGAGGTCCCGTCTGGCTCCGCAGGAACATCTCCCCAGCCGGCGAATGAGAGCGATAATCAGCGATCGCTGGATGAGTGGCTGAATTTCCTCAGGGATAGCGGCGAAGGCGACTCCTCCCCCTCAGAATTTGAGGAAAGCACGCCAGACTGGCTCGAGGAAGGTCAAGATCTCGAAGACGTCTCGGCGCAATCGTTGCCGATGGACGAAGAGCCATCCGATTGGCTCTCGGGTTTGCGGGAAGAATCGGATGAGGTGAGCCTGAGCGCGGCGGAGACAGCCGATCAACCTGAGCAGGATGAGCTGGCATTTCCTGAGATATCGCCTGAGGAGGGTATGCCCGATTGGCTGAAAGAGATCGGCTCAGGGGCAACCACAGAGGCACCCACGCCAGCGGAAGAACCGCCCATCCCAGATGTCGAACCAGCCGCTCCAAGCGCAGAAGAGCAACCAGACTGGCTGCAGAAAATACGCTCCAGACAAACGGACGAGGCAGAATCTGAAGAAGAAATCAGATTGGAGCAACCGTTCCTGAGCGACCTGGAGCAAACCGGCGAGACCGAGATGGCGGAAAGCCCCGTTTTTGGTATGGAATCTGCTTCTGAAGAGGAAATCCCCCCCTGGCTTGAAGAATTGCGCGGAGAGGGAGTATCTGGAGCCGAGCCTGGCGGTGTGCCCTCGCCACTGGAAGAAAGTGTACTTGAGGAGGCGCAGCCGCAGGAGGAGCCTGAAGGGCTGGAGACGCCACCACCGGGCGTCACGCCTATCGCCGAAGAGCCGCCACCCGAAGAAGCCCCAGTTCCTTCTGGCGCCCCTGCCGAAGAAGAAATCCCTGAGTGGATGGCGGGAGTGGTCGCTGGTGGAGAAATGGCGAGTGCCGCCGAAGCCGATTTGGACCGTTTACCTGAGTGGATGGCGGGAGTGGTCGCTGGTGGAGAAATGGCGAGTGCCGCCGAAGCCGATTTGGACCGTTTACCTGAATGGCTGGCAGATCTCGAGAAAGCCTCCGCTCTCGATCGTGAGGCGATCATCCCCTTTGGCGAGGAAGAGCCTGAACTAACCTTTGATTGGCTGCAAGCTCAAATCCGCGGCGATGAGGATGTCCTCCAAGCCCAGGCTGCCAAAGCCGAAACCCCTGTATTGGAGCCAGAGACAGGTCCGGTCAGCCCATTTGTTGGCGACCTCTCCGAATTTCTGGAAGATGCAGAGCTTTCCGCCGGAGAAGCAGAGGTTGAAGCGGTGCAAAAACCCGGGGAAGATCTGGCGCCCGCCGATTTGCCCGCCTGGCTGGAAGCCATGCGCCCGCTCGAGGTTGCCGGTCTGGCAGGTGCCGATGAGGCGGATGCGGTCGTTGAGACCAGCGGACCTCTGGCTGGTTTGCGAGGGGTGTTGCCTGCCGAACCTGAATTTGCCCGCCTGAGCAAGCCCACTGTTTACGCTTTGCGCTTGCAGGTTTCTGAAAACCAACAGGCGCACGCCAACCTGTTAGAAGAGCTGGTCCAGGCTGAAGGCGCCTCCAAACCAATCCCCGCCCGCCCAGCGATCACTTCCCAGTACCTGTTCCGGTTGATCATCTTTATCATCCTGGCAGGTCTGATTGGTTGGGCGGTTTTCACAGCCAGCCGGACGCTTTCTCTCCCTGCTGTTTCAAATGAGACATTCGAGGTGAGTAAGCTGATTGACAGCCTGCCTGATAACCCGCTGATTTTGCTGGCTGTGGATTATGAACCCGCCCTGGCGGGTGAGATGGAAGCGACTTCCTCCTCGGTGGTAGACCACATGATGCTCAAGGGCGCATATTTTGTCCTGGTTTCCACATCTCCAACCGGACCGGCGTTAGGGGAGCATCTGATTGCGAACGTCAGCAACCGCAGTGGGCATGTCTATACGGGCATTGAACAATACGCCAATCTGGGTTATATTCCCGGCGGACCGAGTGGCTTGGCGGCTTTTGCCCAAACACCCCAAAAGATTGTGCCTTATGCCCTGGACCCGGAAACTACTCCGGTATGGTCCAGACCACCATTGCAGTCTGTGCAAAGATTATCTGATTTTGATTTGGTGGCGATAGTGACCGATGATCCGGAGCGAGCCAGGTACTGGATCGAGCAGGTGAGACCGACTCTCGCCGCCACTCCCCTGGTGATGTTGGTCAGCGCTCAGGCAGAGCCCCTGGTACGTCCCTACTATCAGGCTGCTCCTCGCCAGGTGCAGGGGATCATCGCCGGTCTGGCAGGCGGCGGTTCCTATGAGAACGCCCATCCCAATTTGGTTGCGGGTAACGGTCTGGCGCGCCGGTACTGGGATGCTTATAGCTTCAGCCTGCTGGCAGCTTCCTTGATCATTGTGGTGGGCGCATTCTATAGTCTGGTGGTCAATCTCGCAGTATCTCGTAAGCAAGCTGAGGCGGAAAAGAAGCCATGAATCTGGCAGAGATGAACCTCCCCGATCTGGTCGGTACGCTTCTGGGTTTCTTCCTGACCTTGATGGTGTTCAGCTATATCCTGGGAGATAATGCGCTCTTTCGAGTGACCATTCACGTATTCATCGGAGTGGCAGCCGGTTATGCGGCTGTGGTGGCATGGTATAACGTCGTCCAACCTCAATTGATTGTGCCTCTCCTCAGTGGGACTCGTTCAGAGAGGTTATTCGTCTTGTTTCCTCTCGTATTTGCCGGGTTGCTGCTGTTCAAGATATCGCCGCGACTCTCTCGCCTGGGCAACCCTGCCGTCGCATACCTGGTTGGCGTTGGGGTGGCGGTGGCAATCGGAGGGGCAGTGATGGGGACGATATTCCCCCAGACTCTTGCCTCTATCAATCAAATGGATTTGCAGACCGCTCAGCCTGGCGCTTCGCCTTTATTCTCGCTTGTTCAGGGTGTCCTCATTGTTGTGGGCACTTTGACCACGCTGGTTTATTTTCACTTTGGCGCTCGTCAACGTCCCGATGGCACGCCGAAGAGACCCGAATGGCTGGAAGGGTTGGCGCTGGTGGGACAGGTATTCATCGCCATCACCCTGGGCGTCATCTTTGCCGGGGTGTTTAGCGCATCTCTCACTGCCATGATTGAGCGCTTTAACTTCATCGGTGATGTCATCCTTCCTCTACTGACAGGACAGTGATTTCAGATGCCTACGTCTCTGGTGGAAGCTGAATCTCTATTAGCGGTTGATGTCGGCAGCGTTAATACCCGTGTGGCGTTATTCGATGTGGTGGATGGGCGTTACCGCTACCTGGGTTCGGGTATTGCTCCAACGACGGCGTATGCGCCCTATTTCGATGTGGGCGAAGGGATTCGGGCGGCGTTGGATCACTTGCAGGTGGTCACCGGGCGGATATTGGTGGGAAATGACGAGCGCCTGATCATCCCCTCAAAAGACGATGGTTCGGGTGTGGATGCCCTGGTGGCAACTCTCTCTGCAGGACCGCCTCTGAAAGTGGTGGCGTTGGGGCTGCTCGAGAGCGTGTCTCTGGAGAGCGTACGCCGACTGGCGAATTCCACCTATGCCCGCGTTTTGGATAGCATCAGCCTCAACGATCGGCGCCGGCAGGAGGAGCGGATTGACTTGATTCTGCGCCTGCGCCCCGATTTGGTGTTGGCGGCGGGTGGCACGGACCAAGGCGCTTCGCATTCTGTCATGAGACTGCTCGAGGCGGTTGGGATGGCAAGTTACCTGTTGCCAGAAGACCAACGTCCGGAATTGCTGTTTGCAGGGAATCCGGCGCTGGAGGCTGAAATTCGCAACAGCCTGGGTAAGTTCATGCGCGTCCACTTCGCCGATAATGTCCGCCCAACCCTGGAGGTCGAACAATTAGAAAGCACCCAGGCGCGTTTGGCAGACATTTACCGTTCAGTGCGCTCTCGCAAGTTATCCGGTGTGGAGGAGTTGAACGCCTGGGCGGGTGGCGGTTTAATGCCAACTGCGGCAGCCTTTGGCAGAGTGGTGCGATTCCTGAGCAAAGTGTATGACGCCCATAAGGGCGTTTTGGGCATCGATGTTGGCGCAACCGCCACCACCCTGGCAGCCGCCTTCAACGGCGATTTGCAATTGAGCGTTTATCCCCAGTTTGGCTTGGGGCGGAGCCTGGCAGAATTATTGGAACACACTTCCGTGGAGGCGATCGCCCGTTGGATGTATTTGGAAGTTGCCCCCAACACATTACGGGAATACCTTTACCAGAAATCTTTATACCCCTCCAGCCTGCCAGCCACCGCCGAGGAATTGGATATTGAGCAAGCCATCGCCCGCCATTTGATGCAACTGGCGGTGAGCCGGGCTATGGCTGAGTTTCCAGCCAAAATCATGCGCTCTGGCGTGGGGCTTTTGCCGTGGTTTGAACCGATTGTCGCGACGGGCAGCGTGCTGACTCGCGCTCCCAACTATTCCCAGAGTTTGTTGATGATTCTGGACGGCATTCAACCGACCGGTGTGACCACGGTTGTCCTGGATCAGAATCACATCTCCCCTGCCTTGGGCGCCGCCGCCGCCGTCAATTCTGTCCTGGCTGTGCAGGTGCTCGAAACCAGCACCTTCCAAAACCTGGGAACGGTTATCTCTCCGGTTGGCAATGCTCGTTTCGGCTCGCCGGTGTTACGCCTGCGCATGGTTTATGAGGATGGCAACGAAACGCCTCTGGAGGTCAAGCAGGGCTCGATTGTAGTTCTGCCCTTGCCGGCAGGGCAGACGGCAAAGCTCCACCTCACCCCACTGCAGCGTTTTGAGGTTGGCATGGGCGGAGCTGGACGTGGAGGTGGCTTGCGCGTGGTGGGCGGCGCGTTGGGTGTGGTGATTGATGCCCGCGGGCGTCCCATCCGGATGCCGGATGATCCCGGTCGCAGACGGGAGTTAATCAGCCGCTGGCGTTCGGCGCTGAGCTGTTAATGGCACCAAACTTGCATCTTAAGGACAGGATTTTCATCAAATGTTAGCCCAGGTGACCCACATCCTCCCCCTAGCTAATATCCGCCGGGAACGGTTGTTGCCATCGGCTGGACGGCTTGTGGTGCGCAAAGGGCAGAAAGTCAGCGCGACGGATACGATTGCTGAGATGAGCCTTGCGCCTGAGCATATGCTGCTGGATATTGCCCGCGGCTTGGGGCTTTCCCCTAAGGAAGCTGACGCTCATCTGCAATGCCAGGCTGGTGATGAGGTGAGCGAGGGGGATGTTTTGGCTGGACCGGTGGGTTTTGTCAAACGCGTGGTGCGCGCCCCCCACAACGGCAAGGTGATCGTCGCTGGCGATGGACAGATTTTGCTCGAGATGCAGAGCCCACCGTTTGAGTTGAAAGCCGGGATGTCCGGCAACGTGGTGGAACTGGTGGGGGAGCGTGGCGCAATCATCGAAACCAGCGGTTCCCTGATCCAGGGCGTGTGGGGCAATGGGCGCATTGATTTTGGTTTGATGTATGTTTTGGCGCGAACCGCTGATGAGGAATTATCCCTTGAACGCCTGGATGTCAGCTTGCGGGGCTCGGTCGTGTTGGGCGGTTATTGTCAGGACCCGAAGGTGATCAAAACGTGCGGGGAGCTGCCGTTGCGCGGATTAATACTTGGAAGCATGGATGCGTCTTTGCTACCAATTGCCAGCAAGGCGCGCTATCCGATTATTCTCACCGATGGGATTGGGCGCCGACCGATGAACTCAGCCGCCTTCAAGCTCCTGTCCACCAATGAAAAGCGCGAGGTCTCCCTGAATGCCGAAAATTGGGACAGGTTTGCCGGTAAGCGCCCGGAGATCGTCATCCCCTTGCCGGCATCGGGCAATGTGGCTTTGCCGAGAGAGACGGTTGAATTCTTGCCCGGTCAGACGGTGCTGATCACCCGCTCCCCCTATGCCGGACAGGTGGGCGCTCTGGAGACGATCTTGCCCGGCACGACGGTTCTCCCGAACGGAATCAAGGCGCAGGCAGGTGAAATTCGGTTAGAAAATGGTGAGAGCGTTGTGGTACCATTGGCGAATCTTGAGGTGTTGGTATAGGAGAGACGCGGAAATAACATATCCGCTGAATGGGAAAGTTCGATGTTCAGGACTCATGATAAGATTGAGGAATCTATCAGGAGGAGAGTGCTATGAGTTTCGAAGATGAAATGAATGAGATGCGTTTGGATTCAGACCTGGACAGTGCGGAAGAGACGCCACCCCCGGAGGAATCCGGCAACCGGACGTTCTTGATCGTAGCCGGGATTTTGGGCGCTATTACGATCATAGCCCTGGTGTGCATTGTCGCCTATGCCATGTTTTACCTGCCCAGGCGACAGAGCCAGCAAGCCACCCAGATTGCGGAATTGAACGCTCAAAACACGGCGGTGGCGTTGGCGATCACGCAAACCTCCGCAGCCGCAGCCTTCACCGCGACCCCAACGAGGACCAATACGCCCTTGCCAGCCACACCAACCTCGTCCCCCACCCCGCTGCTGGCGGTGCCGACGGATACGCCGGTGCCCACCGAGGATCCGAGGACGGCTACCGTGGCAGCCCTCTTGACCCAGGCGGCGGCTGCTCAACTGACGCCCGGACCCACCACCACGGCGCTCCCCTCGACCGGCTTTGCGGATCAGGTTGGCATCCCCGGTTTGGTGGGGATGGCAATCTTGCTCATTGTGGTTATCTTCCTGGCGAGGCGCTTGCGCACAGCCTGAGGTTCCCGATTCGCCTCGTCACTTACCAGAGCCCAGGTGAGGTTGCCTGGGTTGGCGCTTGCATCTGAAAAAATATGCGGAGAGTGAAAATATCCCTTTCACTCTCCGCCTTTTGCTCCTTTGCTGAGCGGTTTTCACTCGGCGCGTGCAGCCACCTGTTCTCCAAAGTTGATCATCGCCTGAACCAGCTCAGGGCTACGCCCTTCAGCGTAGACCCTTAGCACAGGTTCTGTCCCTGAAGGGCGGATCAAAAGCCAGGAGTCGTCCTCCAAAAGGTATTTCACCCCGTCAATTGTGGAAATCTGGCTGACTTTCACCCCCGCGATCTGCGCCGGCGCGCTATCCAGCAGGTGCTGTGTCATTTTGGCTTTAGAGATGGGATAATTCAGACGCAGGTCGCTGCGGTGGTAATAAGCGGGACCGACCGAGGCGAGTAAATCCTGTACCAGATCATAGAGAGACTTGCCGGAGGCTGCCACGATCTCAATCAGAAGCAACCCCATTAAGATACCATCCCCTTCAGGGATGTGCCCTCTAAAGGAAATTCCTCCTGACTCCTCTCCTCCGATGAGGATGTCTTCTTTGAGCATGTAATCGGCGATGTGGTTGAATCCTACCGGGGTTTCATAGACCGCGAGACCATAGCGTTGCGCCAGTCGGTCTATCATCCTTGTGGTTGAGACGGTGCGCACCACCGGTCCCTTCCAGCCGCGCTTTTCTACCAGATGGGTTAACGCCAGCGCCATGATCTTGTGCGGGTCCACGAAGTTGCCGCGCTCGTCCATCGCGCCGATTCGGTCGGCATCGCCATCCGTCGCCAGACCGAAGTTTCCCATGTGGGTGCTGATTGCGCCTGCCAGGGCGTTGAGATAGCGACCGATAGGCTCCGGGTGCACCCCCCCGAACCCGGGGTTCATCTCCCCGCGAATCTCCTGCACCTCACAACCCGTACCCTGGAGAATGCCCTTGATCACGCCCCTGCCCGATCCATACATTGAGTCCACCACAATCCGTTGGGGATTTTCGGCGATTGTGTCGAAATCAATTAACTTGCGCAGGTGATCGTAGTAGGCTGGCAAGGGGTTGAAGCGTTGGATTAAACCTAATTTGCGTGCCTGCTCGAAATCCATCAGGTTTGGACCGCGGGCGCGGGCTTCGTTGTCGTTCAGGTACACCTCCACCCGACGACATTGCTCGCTCAGGGCGGATCCGCCGTAAGCCGCCTTGAGTTTGACGCCGTTGTAGCGGGGTGCGTTGTGGGAGGCGGTGATCATCACCCCGGCGATTGCGCCCAGGTGGCGCACCATGTACGAGATCGCCGGCGTGGGGGCGTCCGCCTGCGCCAGGTGGACCGTATAACCGTTTGCCGCCAGCACTCGCCCCACCTCGCTGGCGTAACGGTCCGATAAAAAGCGAGTATCGAACCCCACCACGATGGAGCGCGTATCGGGATTCCCCTGCACGAGCACGCCTTCGTTCCAGCTATCCGAGTTGACTGCATCGGCAATGGCTTGGGTGACCATGCGCAGATTATGAAAGGTGAAGGTGTCTGAGATTACCGCTCGCCAGCCATCTGTGCCGAAATGAATGGGCATAAATTATCTCCTTGAGTTAGAAAATAGGCAATTGGCGAACACACTTCCCTACCGCCGCTCGAAAACCGCTTCGGGTATTGCCTGGAGAGTAATTCTATCACTTTTGAGTCATCCGATTTGCACAGAAGCCTGGCTGAATCTGGTCTGAAATTTGCACCTGAAGGAGAAGGGTTATCTTTTGCTGCGAACTTCGTGCTAAAATGCAACTATGGCTCGAGACGAGATTCCGACCATTCCACAAATAGCTCGGCTAATGCAACAGCTCTTCCTGTTTATGGGCATGGATGAAGCTCAAATTGCCCATATTGTGGTTCGTTTCCGGGTTGTTGTGTTGCAGCCAGATAAAGCGGTTATCTCTCAGGGCGAGCCTGGGGATGCGTTCTATATCGTCTATAACGGCAAAGTGAGGGTGGATCGAGTTCAGGGAGGCGAAGAACGTTTTTTGGGCGTCCTGGGTCCGGGGGAATATTTTGGCGAGGAAGCCCTGTTATACAAATCCACCCAGAACGCGACGGTGTCAACGGTGGAGCCTACCGTGCTGCTCCGTATGGAGAGCGAGCTGTTTGATCTCACCCTGAGAGAATTTCCCCAAATCAAGAAGATTTTAACCATCAGCGCAGAGAGCCGGCATCTCGCCCAACATCAGGATTTCGATTGGCTGAATGAGGATGAGGTGGTTCACCTGGTGAAGCGTAAACATGAGATCTTCTTGTATCTCTCGCTTCTTCCGCCGCTGTTGACTTTTCTCGTCAGCATCCCCATCCTGGCATACGGGGTATCTTCCTTTGGAGCCTCAACCTTTTATAAACTTGCCGCTGTCCTGGGGGGATTTGGTCTTGTCGTTTCGCTCGTTTGGTTGATATGGAATTGGGTTGACTGGGGGAATGATTTCTACATTGTGACCAACCAGCGGGTGGTAAGGGTGGAAAAGGTGGTCTTGCTCTACAACAGCCGCCGCGAAGCCCCCCTGCAGCATGTGCTCTCGGTCAATATCAATAAGACCTGGTTTGGGCGGGTGATCAACTATGGCGATATCGAGGTGCGCACCTTTACCGGTGGGATTCGCATGCCCCGAGCCTCCAAACCCGACCTGTTTCCCGCATATATTGATGGATATAAAACCCGCGCCACTTACATGGTTAAACAGGCTGAATGGGATTTGTTCCGCAGAGATTTACGAGAGCGGATGGGTCTGCCTCGAGAGAACGGCAATCAGCCCAGATCCAGCCGACCTCTTCCCTCTCGTCGCCGGGTGAAAAAACCAATCCGTCCTGGAAGTTTGCGGGATATTATCAACACCCTCTTTATCATCCGCTACGAACAGGATAAGGTGATCACCTATCGCAAGCATTGGCTGTTGTTGCTGCGAAAAGTCTGGATTCCAACCATGTTCATGTTCCTGGTGGCAATCCTGGTGATTTACCAGATCGACGAGTATATCCTGGGCAGACCGAGTTTATTTTCATCTGCGGCAATGTTTGTGCTCTATGCGATCGCCTTTATGTCTTTATTTGGTTGGTGGGTGTATGGCTACCTGGACTGGAGCAACGATATCTACCAGCTTGCGCCCGATCAGATCCGGGATATTGAGCGCAAGCCGTTGGGAGATGAGATAAAGAAGACCGCCCCGCTTGAGTCAATCCTCAGCGTCGAGCACTCGCGGGATGGGATTATTCAGCTCATTTTCAACTATGGAAATGTGATCATCAACGTTGGCGAGACGCGTTTTATCTTTCGTGGGGTTTATAACCCTGACCAGGTGCATCAGGATGTTTCAGATTATATCGAAGCTCTCACCCGGCGCAAACGCGAAGAGGAAGAGAGACGCGAACGAGAACGCACGCTCGATAGATTGATGGAATATAATACCCAGAAGCAATTATTAGAAATTCTTGAGAGTGAAGGCGAGTGGGATATCTTTTCAGGGTAAAATATATCATCAAACGCAAATTTATCGGAATTGTTAGAGACGGATATGCCAGTGAGGAAAATTGTTACCAATCCTGCCCCGGTGCTGCGGCGGAAAGCGCGCAAAGTGACCGATTTTGGGCAAGAGCTTCAGATATTAATAGATGATATGATCGAGACCATGCGGGAGGCGCCCGGGGTGGGATTGGCTGCCCCGCAGGTGGATGTGCCCTGGCGCGTCATCGTGGTTGAATTTGGGGATGAGGACGATGAGGAAGTCCCGCCAAAGCTTTATACCGTGGTCAATCCTGAGATCACCCGTCTATCCAGCGAGACCGAGGTTGGCACAGAAGGCTGCCTATCCATCCCGGGTATCGTCGGCGAGGTGGAGCGCCCGGTCGAGGCGGTGATCAAAGGGTTGAACCGGCGCGGCAAACCCATCCGGATCAAGGCTAAAGGTTGGCTGGCGCGAATATTCCAGCATGAGATTGACCATCTGGATGGCGTCTTGTTCACCGATCGCGCCGAGAAGGTATGGGCGATTCAGGACCAGGATGCTCAGGCGATCGCCGCGGATTGATCAGGCGATCATCTTTTCTGTCTGGCTTCACTCAGGTTACAATATATCCACATAATCGTTGCGGCACATCGGTGTGCCGCATCTATTTGCCTGTGCCTTTGATCGCCGGGATGCATCGAGTCTGGCATGTATCTGACGCACCTCTCGCTCACTAATTTCCGCAACTTTGCCCGTCTGGACGTGGACGTCCCGCAAGGTGTCGTTCTGTTGGTAGGGGCAAACGCCCAGGGCAAGACCAGTTTGCTGGAGGCGGTCTATTTTTTAGCCACATTTGTGTCTTTTCAGGCGAGCAGCGATCGTGAGCTGATTAATTTTCTGGCAGCGCGGGAGCCTCTGGCAGTCAGCCGCATCGTCGCCGAGTTCTGCCGCCCGAGCGGCGACATCTCTCCTTACCGAACAGCCTCGCACCGTATGGAAGCGCGCATCATCCAGGAGACGCAACCCGGCAACGGCACACCTCGCCTGCGGAAAGAGATTCTGTCCGATGGGGTGAAACTCAAGGCTGGCGAAGCGGTGGGTCAATTCAACGCTGTCGTTTTTCTCCCTCAGACGTTGCGGGTGATTGAGGGTCCCCCTGAAGAACGCCGGCGCTATCTGAACCTGACCCTGGCGCAGGTCATCCCCCACTACGCCGCCCACCTGGCGAATTACCATCGTGTTCTCTCCCAGAGGAACGCCTTGCTCAAGCAAATCAGCGAACGCGGCGGAGACCCAGCCCAACTGGATTATTGGGACGAGCAATTGGTCGCTTCGGGGGCGTTCTTGATTCACGCCCGCATCCAGGCGATTCGGGAGCTGGAGCGTCTGGCGACTCTGAGCCATCATGAACTCACGCAGGGGCGCGAGATCCTGCGCCTGTCTTACGAACCCGCCTTTGACCCATTGCCAAAACCGCCTAAACAAATCGCTCTGCCGGTGGATACGCCGTTGGACCGCTCTGGGATAGCCCTGACGAAAATTCAACAGGGCTTTCTGGAAGCGCTTCGCAGGCTACGCGGCGAAGAGACCGCCAGAGGTGTGACCACCCTCGGACCGCACCGAGATGAACTCCGTTTCCTCGGCAATGGCATTGACCTGGGCATCTATGGTTCCCGGGGACAGGCGCGCACCGCCATGCTGGCGCTCAAACTGGCTGAGGTGAACTGGATCAAGGAGAGAACGGGACAGTCGCCTGTCTTGCTTTTGGATGAAGTTCTGGCAGAACTGGATACCCAACGCCGGGCAGACCTGCTGGCGCGTGTGACCCAGAGCGAGCAGGCGTTGCTGACCACCACCGATCTGGATTTATTCCCGTCTGAGTTTGTCCATCAGGCGGCGCTGTGGCGGGTGGAGGCGGGAAGACTACTCGAAATGGATAGATGATGCAATCACAAACTTCGGGACAAAAAACCCGATTTGCCCACGTCTTTCAAATCAACGCTTCTGCCGGAGGCGTGCCCAAGCTGGCTCTGGCTCGCGGCGAGGTGACCCTGGACGGTTTGGTAGGCGATAGACAACATCATACCCACGTACATGGTGGACCGGAACGCGCCCTGTGCCTGTACTCGCTGGAGCGCATCCTGGCTTTGCAGGCTGAAGGGCATCCGATTTATCCGGGCGCAGTAGGGGAGAATCTGACCATCGCCGGGCTGGATTGGGAAAAGATCATCCCTGGGGCGCGCCTCAGGTTGGGACAGGACGTGCTGATTGAAGTGACCCGTTACACCACACCCTGCAGTGAAATTGCAGATGCTTTTATTGACAGACAAATCAACAGAATCCTGCAAGACCGTCACCCCGGGTGGTCGAGGGTTTATGCGCGCGTGCTGCAACCGGGCGTCATTTTTCCGGGGGATAAGGTGCGTTTTGATTAAATCTCAGACAAGCGGTTTCTTGGCAGGAACGCCTGGACGGCGGGGATAGTTCTGTGGGGTGACCGCGATTTTGTCCACCACAACCAGGTAGCGTTCTTCGGCGACGCCCGGCAAAGTCACCGGCACCAGGCGTTGTAACTCTCCGCCGAGCAGGCGAATTGCCCGTTGCGCCATCTGCGCCTCAGCCGGGGCGTTGCTCCCCTTCATTGCCAACGCTTTGCCCCCCACCCGCACCAGCGGCAGGAGAAATTCCATCAAAACCGGCAGGTTCGCCACAGCCCTGGCGACTGCCCAATCGTAGCGCTCGCGATGTTCCGGGTTTTGTCCCACCACTTCAGCCCGTTCAGGGATGACCTGCACATCCTCCAGGCGCAGTTTCTGGACGATGTGGTTGCAGAAGGCGGCTTTCTTCCCGACCGACTCGATCAGAGTTAATGACAGGCGCGGGTTCGAGATTTTTAACGGCAGCCCAGGGAAACCGGCTCCGGTGCCCACGTCAACGACCTTGGAGACGGGCGTCTCGCGCATCACCAACCAGCACGAGAGAGAGTCGAGAAAATGTTTGATGCGCACCTGCTCTGGGCTTTCGATCGCCGTGAGGTTCATCCGTCTGTTCCAAGCCAGCAACTCCTCCTCGTAACAGGAAAAGGCTGCCAGTTGGGCGGGGGTCAGGCGAATCCCCAGGAGCGAATAGGTGGCTTGAGCCAGTCTTTCCATCGGTTTTGATTATAACCGCTTGCGATGTGAAACGCTTTCGGCTAAAATGGGCGTCAATGAGTCGATGGCGCATCCTGGCAATCAGCTTCTCGATTATCTGCTCCATCATTCTGGTTCCCCAATTTGCTCTGGCTGATGGACTCCCGCAAGCGGCGCGCATTGTTGGGCTGAACGGCAGTCCGCAGCGCTTCACCCTCTCTTGCGAAGCGCGTTCGGCGGTGGACTGGGCAGCCTACTGGGGGGTGGAGATACGTGAGAAGAAGTTTTTGTCTGCCTTGCCCAGGTCAGACAACCCCGATACGGGTTTTGTGGGCGATCCAAACGGCGAATGGGGGAACTTACCCCCTCGCTCTTATGGGGTGCATGCCGAGCCGGTGGCGGCGTTGTTGCGTGAGTATGGTTTAGAGGCTATCGCTCAGCGTGGCTTGAGCTGGGATGACCTGCGGGCGGAGATTGCCGCCGGACGCCCGGTGATCGTATGGGTGATAGGACAGATGTGGCGCGGCGTCCCGGTGCGATACAAAGCTTCCGATGGTCAGACCACCACTGTCGCCCGTTTCGAACACACCATGATTTTGGTCGGCTATGAGCCAGGGCGGGTGCATGTTATTGACGCCTTCTCTGGTCGGCATCAAACTTATCCATTGAATACGTTTCTGGCGTCCTGGAAGACCCTGGGGCGGATGGCGATCGTTGGGCGCGGCTCGGTCAAGCCTGCCCAGGAGCCAGCCTCGGTCCCGCCGGGTTCGATTGCGCTTGAAAAACTCACCAAACGCACTTTCCTGCCGATGGTATTCCGCCAGCCCCCGACCATGGGTTTGCCTGCGTCGCAAATTTACACCGTCCAGCGCGGTGATGACCTGGCTGGTATTGCCCGTCAGCATGGGTTGGATTGGAAACAACTGGCTCATCTCAACCAGATTGATTACCCCTATGTCATCTACATTGGGCAGGCGCTGCGTCTGCGCTGACGACATCCTGGCTGTCCGATAAAACAATCAACCCCCAGAGGCGCGGTGTCTTCTGGGGGTTGATTGTATCGCTACTAGGGGGATTATTCACCCGGCTGACCGGGGGGATTTACAACTTCGGGTGTCTGCACCTGACTCCGCGCTTTTCTGCGCCTCCGCCAGAAGCGGATAACCAGGTAAAGCGGCAGGATAAAGACCACGAAGAGCAGCAGCAAGACCGGCAAAACGAAGAGAATAATCCAGATGGCGGCGTTGACAATGAACTTGAAGGCGCTGATCAGAGCCTGGATCGCCTGTTTCGCCACGCCCACCGGTTGCCATCTGCCAATCGTCAGCGGTTGAATGGCTTCGTTGGCGACCAGGGTGGTGCTGATGGAGGAGAGCGCCGAGGATTGTTCGTAATACTGCATCTGCCCTTTGATCACCTCGATTTGTTCGCGGGTGCGCACCAGCTCGTTGTACACCGCCAGCACATCCTCGGTCTTGGTGGCGGAGTCCATGATGTTTCGCAACTGCCTTTCTGCCTCTTCCAGGTTGCGCAGGCGAGACTGCAGGTCGGTATAATCTGCGGTCACATCCTGACTGTTCACCGTTTCGGTCAGGGGTATCTGGTCGCTCTCCTGACGGATGCGATCCAATGCCTCGTTCAAACGACCTGCCGGCACCCGGATGGTGATCTCCGCCCGGGGAACCTCCACGCCGCTCTCAAGTTGTTGCCGATAGAGGTTGGCTGATACCACAAACCCACCCATCTCGTCTGCCATATCGGAGATGCGCTTCAGCGAGGCGGCGGGGTCGGCGACAACCAACGATAGTTGCGCGTTTTTAATCACCATGCGCTCTGCGTCTGCCTTAGGTGGCGCTCCCCCCGTTCCGTATTCGGGCTGGGCAGCCAATTCCACCTCCTGGACAGAGGGCGCCATGTAGGCGTCCCCTGGGGCGCCCATTGAAGTGACCCTTTGTTCCTGGCTCTTTGCTGCTGCGCAAGATGCCAACAATAGCGAGACCAATACTGCCAGGATGATGAAAGGTGTGGTAGTTCGGGCGATCTTCGTCATTTTTCCCTCCGTGCGTATCCTTTCCCGATAGACGCAATTCGGGCTGTTTCGGTTCCGCAATGGGGCGTCACCAGCCCACTTCCAGGCGCCGGATATGACGGAGGGGCAGATCGGCTTTGCGCATTCGCTCCTGGACCGCCTCGATATCATAGACCACCCGCCGGTATTCGAGGATCTCCTCGTGGGGGTCGTAAAGCATGTAGGCAGCCCGAGCGTCACGATCTCGCGGTTGCCCTACCGAACCGGGGTTGATGATTGCCCGTGGGGAGAGCTGTATCTGAGCGCCCGGCTCCGGGATCATCGGGATCGCAGAGCTGCGCTCTTCATTGAAGTGGAAGATGATGGGTAGATGGGTGTGACCCACAAAGCAGTATGCGGTGTCAAAATTGTTGAAATTCTGTGTGGCAGTATAGATATCCAGCAGATATTCCCAAACCGGTTGGCGCGGGCTACCGTGGGCTAAAGTGACCTGATTTTTAAGCCCCTGATACTGATCCTGGATATCAATTTTCTCAGGCAGATTGCTCAGGAAGATGCGGCTGGATTCGGTCAGCGCTCTCTTCGTCCATTCGATTGTTTGCCTGGCTTCGGTGTTAAAAGAGAACGGGTCAATCTGGTTGAGGACGGCTGAGTCGTGGTTGCCAATGATGCACAGCAGATTGGGCAGCTCTCTCACCCGGGCGATGCACTCATTTGGATCGGGACCGTAACCGACCAGGTCGCCCAGGCACCAGGCGGCGTCGAACTGCCCGGCATCGGCTATAACGGCGTTCAGGGCTGTCAGGTTGGCGTGTATATCGGAGATGACCAGGACTTTCATGGGCTTAATGGTAGCACAGAAAACAGGCAGCGGGAAGAAACAAATCGAGTTGAGCTTCTGGCTTTACCATTCATCCAGGTTCTAAGCTGGCGTCCAAACCTGGTACAGACCCAGGCGGTTGTTTTCCCCATCGGACTCGAAGGTTTCCAGAATTTGGAATCCGCTATCCGCAGCCAGGCGCGATAGTTCCTCAAGGGTGAAGGAATGGACATAACGCAGGCTGTATCCGCCCCGTCGCCAGTCCAGCAAGTAGTCGCCCGGTTCGACCTGCTGGCTGGATATGCCAATCGCTTCCCAGGGTTGGATACGTTTGACTAGGCGAGGGCTGTTCAGAAATTGCCATTCTGAATGGATGAAAAAGCCGTTATCACGGATCAACTGCCGTATTTTGCACAAAATCTGCCGGCGTAAGTCGTCACCGGGGATGTGATGAAGTACGGCAAACGCCACGATTCTATCAAAACGTCCATTCATTGAACCTGCCTCACCTGTTCTGAGACTTTTATCCCAATCCGGTGTGGCGATATCCGCCAGAGCGAATCGGAAATTGGGCAAACTGATAGGATGTTGATTGATCTCTGCCAGCATGGCGGAACTGGCATCCAGCCCCAGGTAATCTCCTCTAAAGCCCGCCTGAGAGAGCCGACGCGCCAGTTGACCATTGCCGCACCCTAAATCTAATAGACGGTCGCCAGAGGCGATCTTATCCAACAAGAGGATGACGCCGGGCTGCAGTCGCCGGCGAGTGATTGAGAATTCCAGTCCCTGGGTCTGGTAAAATTGTTGATTAAGCGCCAGGAGCCGGGAGACAATCGCGGGTTCCATGCGCTTATTATAGCCTGCTGTTAATAATGGTGCTGTTCAGGATAGAAATCTAGAGCCATCGGTATTTATGGAAGAGCAACTCTGGTTTGAAATTCGCCGCCAGACTCCCGAAAAGCTGGCTTTGGCGCGCAAGATATTGGAGGAGGTGCGCGCCGGAGATAAAGTGGAGGCTGCCCTCAGACGCAACCCCCTGCCAGATGGGGGCTATTTGGGCAAGCACATGCTGGTGGCTGCCTACCGTCAGATGACCGAGAGCGGCGAGTGGGAGTTTGATGCGGATTTTCTGGCGCGTATCCGGATGAAGCCCATCCGCACTCTTTCCGGGGTAACCACGGTGACCGTGCTCACCAAACCTTATCCCTGTCCGGGGAAGTGCATCTTTTGCCCCACCGATGTGCGCATGCCCAAGAGCTACCTGCCGGACGAACCCGGAGCCAGGCGGGCAATGGAGCACGCTTTTGACCCCTATGACCAGGTGGCTGCCCGTCTGGAGGCGCTGGAGGCGATCGGTCATCCCACAGATAAGGTTGAGCTGCTGATCCTGGGCGGCACCTGGAGCTCGTATCGGCGCGATTATCAGGAGTGGTTTATCCGGCGCTGTTTTGATGCGCTGAATGGGGTGGCGTTCGACACCCTGGAAGAAGCCCAGGCTTACAATGAAACTGCACCCCATCGTAATGTTGGGTTGGTGATCGAGACTCGCCCCGATCACGTCAGCCCGGCAGAGATGGCTTGGTTGCGCCGCCTGGGGGTGACGAAAATTCAAATGGGTGCGCAAAGTCTGGATGACCGCATCCTTGAGGTCAATCAACGTGGACATACGGTGGAGGAAACCCGGCAGGCGGTTGCCATGTTGCGCGCCGGCGGGTTCAAGATCGTCTTGCATTGGATGCCGAACTTGCTTGGCGCGACGCTTGAATCTGATCGGGCTGATTTTGCCCGTCTGTGGCAGGGCTTGTGTCCCGACGAAATCAAGATTTACCCCACCCAACTCCTGCAGAACGCCGATTTATATCATTACTGGCTGCGCGGCGAATACCAACCTTACTCAACCGAAGAACTGGTCAACCTGCTGGCGGATATCAAAACCACCATCCCCCGCTATTGCCGGGTGAACCGGGTCATCCGTGATATCCCTTCTACCAACGTGGTGGAGGGGAACAAGCGCACCAGCTTGCGCCAGGATGTCCACCTGGAGATGCAGCGGCGCGGGACGCGTTGCCAGTGTATCCGTTGCCGTGAGGTGCGCGGACGGGAAGTGGAGACCGATTCTGTCCAGCCGCAAGATTTCATCTACCAGGTGGGTGAGACGAGCGAGCACTTCCTGTCTTATGTGACCCCCGAAGATCAACTGGTCGCTTTCCTCCGGCTCTCGCTGCCGGGGGTGGGCGCTCCAGACGCAGAGATGCCCGACCTGCAGAACGCAGCCATCATCCGCGAGGTGCATGTCTACGGTCAATCGCTTCAGGTGGGAGAGGAGGCGCGCGGCGCAGCCCAACATACCGGTTTAGGGACGCGCCTGATTCGGCGCGCCGAGAAAATTGCCCGGGCTCAGGGTTACTCCAGACTGGCGGTGATCTCTGCTGTTGGCACACGGCGCTATTACCTGGAAAAGGGTTTCCAACGCGGAGACCTGTACCTGGTGAAGGATATTATGCGTTAATCTGGTTGGCGCAGCAACGGCAGCCAGCCTGAGCTTTAAAACAACTTTCACCCAACCGCTCTCAGGGCGGCTATTGTAATTTATGACACTCTGCACTCGCGATTAAGATATGCGTCTCTTGATTAGATAAGAGAAATCTGTCACAATAATACTGTTAAATCAGCCTGAATACACGATCGAAAGGATATTTCTATGTGTGCCTCAAACGCTTTTCCTGGTCTGCGCAAATTTACCCCCACCAAAATCAATCGGCGATTTCCAGTTCCTTCAGATATTGAAATCGCCCAAGAGGCGGAACTCAAACCAATCACCCAGATCGCCGAGGAGGTCGGTTTGCTCCCAGAAGAGCTTGAACTGTACGGCACCTATAAAGCCAAAGTCAAGCTGGAGGTCTTGGAGCGCTTGAAAGACGTCCCGGATGGGATCTATATAGATGTCACCGCGATTACCCCGACCCCACTGGGTGAGGGTAAGAGCACCACCATGGTTGGATTAAGCCAGGCGTTGGGCGCCCATCTGGGGAAAAGGGTCTTCACCTGTATCCGCCAGCCGAGCCAGGGTCCAACCTTTGGCATCAAGGGCGGCGCGGCAGGCGGCGGCTACAGCCAGGTGGTGCCCATGGAGGACTTCAACCTGCACCTGACCGGCGACATTCACGCCATCACCGCCGCCAATAACCTGCTGGCAGCAGCGATTGATGCGCGCATGTTCCATGAAGCGAGCATGTCGGATGAAGCTCTGTTCAACCGCCTCTGCCCGGTCGCTAAAGATGGCAGCCGCAAGTTCTCGCCTCCCATGCTGCGCCGCCTGAAAAAACTGGGCATTGATAAGACCGACCCGAATGAGCTGACTCCCGAAGAACGCAGTCGCTTCGCCCGCCTGGACATTGACCCGAACAGCATCACCTGGCGGCGCGTGGTGGACACCAACGATCGCTTCCTGCGCGAGATTGAGATCGGTCTTGGACCCGAAGAGAAAGGCATGGTGCGTCGCACGGGGTTTGATATCACCGTCGCCAGTGAAATTATGGCGATTCTGGCTCTGACCACCGACCTGGCGGACATGCGCGAACGCCTGGGGCGGATTGTCATTGGCACCAATAAAGCCGGCGAAGCGGTCACCGCCGAGGACCTGGGCGTAGCAGGGGCGATGACCGTCCTGATGAAGGATGCCATCAAGCCAACCCTGATGCAAACCCTCGAAGGCACGCCGGTGTTCGTCCATGCCGGACCATTTGCCAACATCGCCCATGGGAACAGCTCGATCATCGCCGATAAAATCGCTCTCAAGCTGGCGGATTACGTGGTGACCGAATCTGGCTTCGGTGCTGATATTGGCATGGAGAAGTTCTTCGATGTCAAGTGCCGCTACTCGGGGCTGATTCCCAACGTGGTAGTGCTGGTAGCTACGGTGCGCGCCCTGAAAATGCACGGCGGCGGTCCCAAGGTGGTGGCGGGAAAACCCCTGGATTTGGCTTATACCGATGAAAACCTGGATCTATTGCGGGCTGGTTTGCCCAACCTCCAGCATCACATTAAAAATGCCCTCAAGTTTGGCATCCCGGTCGTGGTGGCAGTCAACTCCTTTGCGACCGATACCCCGGCAGAGATCGAGATGGTGCGTCAGGCGGCTCTGGAAGCCGGGGCTGAAGACTCGGTGGTCGCCCGCCATTGGATGGAAGGCGGCGAGGGCGCAATCAAGCTGGCAGAGGCAGTGGTCAAAGCAGCCGAAAAGCCCAGCAACTTCAAGTTCCTTTACCCGCTCGATCTCTCTATCAAAGAAAAGATCGAGATCATCTGTAAAGAAATCTACGGCGCAGATGGGGTGGATTATCTCCCTGAAGCCGAGGCAAAGATCGAGCTTTATACCCGCCTGGGGTTCGATAAGCTGCCGATCAACATGGCTAAGACCCATCTCAGCCTGAGCCATGATCCCAACCTGAAGGGTGTACCGAAAGGATACCGCATCCCCATTCGCGATATTCGCGCTTCGGTTGGCGCCGGATTCCTCTACCCTCTGGTGGGTGAGATGCGCACCATGCCGGGTCTGCCTGCCCGACCCGTCTTCTATGACGTGGATCTGGATCTCGAAACCGGCAGAGTGGTGGGTCTCTTCTAAACCTGCCTATTAGAACGGTCTCATTCCCCTCCACCTGTTCTGGAAGACAGGCGGAGGGGAATTTTTATCTCAGGGTCATGGGCTATTTCCTGTGAGCGCTGGTCTCCGAGTTAAGAAATCTGTTAAGCAGGCATCTACCAAAGGTATCTATAATAGGGGAGGATGCCTTTCTTCATCATGATTTACAGGTGATTTATGCCTTTATCACATCAACCGGAGGAAGCGAGCCCAATCGCCGGTCACGGCAACGGGCTGCTCTATGCACTCAATTCAGCGGCAGCGCAGATACAACGCTCAGCGCGTTCGGAAGCCGACGTTTTGCGCGCTTTTTACGAGCAAATTGTCAAGATCGGGTTGCGCGGCAGCATCATCTTGCTCTCGGAGGATAGCAATTCTCTTGAGCTGGTGGTGGCGGCGGTAGCGCAGGAAGATCTTTCTCGGTTTCATGAGGTTGCATCAGACAATCATCTGGAGGAATGGACTGACAACGTCCAATCAATCCGTTTCACCATCCCCGTTCAGGCTTCAGAATATTTGTTGGAGTTATTGAGAGAGGGGCGTTCGGTATTTGAGCCAGACAACAGCCGATATCTGTATGAAATTATCCCAGATGAATACAAGTTTGTAGCGCACCGGGTTGTTGCTTCGTTTGGGGGTAACCCGGTAATCTTCTCTCCGCTGATGATGGCAGGACGAGTGCGCGGATTGCTGACGGTTAACGGTCCCGGCTTATCTGCCGATGATATCCCCGCTGTGGAAGCGTTTGCCAATCACACCGCGATTGCCCTGGAAAACGCTCAGCTATTTGCCCAGATGCGATCTCAGTTTCTCGAAAGGAAGCAGGCTGAGGAAGCCTTACGGGAGAGCGAAGAGAGGTATCGCAGCATCGTCAGGCAATCCAGCGATGGAATCGTCCTGGTGGATGAGAATGGTTTCATTATCGAGTGGAACAAAGCCCAGGAGCAAATAACCGGTTACACCCAGGCGCAGGTGCTTGGTCGTCCTATTTGGGAGGTGCAGTTTGAGTTATCTCCACAGCAGGAACTACCCGATGAATTCAAGCAGATGATCATTAACGGCACGAAGGAGTTCCTGAAACAGGGTCACTCACTCTGGATGAAGCAAACTCAGGAGCACGATATCCGACGGAGCGATGGCGAGTTACGCAGTATTCAGGTGGCAATCTTCCCCCTCAAGACCGAAAAGGGTTATCGGATCTGCAGCATTATTCGGGATGTGACCGACTACATCGGCATGAATCGGGCGTTGCGTAAACGCGCCGATGAACTGGCTGTGCTCCAGGCTTTATCGCTGGAACTGACTCAGGTGCATGAATTGCCGGTATTGCTGAGCAGCATTGTTGATAAAGCCGTGCAGCTTTTGGGAGCAAAGGGGGGTAGTCTGTACCTTTGCGAACCGGAAAATGAACAGGTACGTTTGTACGTCGAGCAAAAAGAGGATTCCTTCGAGTACATTGGCTATACCATGAAATATGGCGAGGGCGCCGCCGGGCGCGTTGTCCTCAGCGGGGAACCTTTGATTATTGATGATTATCGCTCCTGGGCAGGCAGACCCGAATATTATGACAACATCAAACCGCATACTGCCGTGCTCACCGTCCCCATGATCTGGCAAGGCGAGGTGACGGGGGTCTTACAGGTGCTCGATGATACCCACTCCAGGCGCTTTACCCAGGCAGACCAGGAGTTATTGACGTTATTTGCCAACCACGCTGCAGTAGCCCTGGAAACCACCCGCCTGTTGGAAGCTGAGCGCCGCCGACGTCAGGAGGCAGAGACGCTGGTCAAGGCTTCGGCGGCTCTGACCTCTACCCTGGACGTGGAGCAATTGTTGCGGGAAATCTTGACCCATCTGGAAAACGTTGTCCCATACGATTCCGCTTCGGTTTTTCTCCTGGAAGATAACCAGTTACACATTGTCGCTGCCCGTGGTTTTACCGATATTGCCGCTGTCGAGGGGAAGCATATCCCCCTCGACCAGGATCAACTATTTTTAGATATCCAAAAATACAAACGCTCACTCATCCTGGACGACGCGCACAAAGATGTACGCTTCCGCGGTTGGGGCGGCGTGCAGCATGTGAGAGGTTGGATGGGCGTGCCGCTGATTGTTCAGGGTCAGGTGATTGGATGTCTGACTCTTGATAGCCGGCAGCCGGGCATCTATCACGCCGGACACGTCGCGCTGGCGGAGGCGTTTGCCAATCAGGCGGCGGCTGCGATTGAAAAATCGCGCCTCTTCCAGGCGGAGAGGAATGCCCGCCAGCGAGCAGAAGCTCTTCGTGATGCAGTGCAGGTCATCAGCTCTACCCTATCTTTGAAACAGGTGCTTGAAACCGTGTTGGAGCAAATGGCGCGAGTCTTATCCTTCGATAGCGGCAATATCATGTTGCTCGAGGATGAAAACGCCATCGTAAAGGTCTGGCATGGCGATCAGGAAGCTGAGTTCCATGAACTGGCTGAGCCTCTGCGTTTCAAGCTTACGCCGGAAACCGCGGTGGGGATGGTGGTTTCCAGCGCGGCACCCTTGATGATTGTCAATGTCCGGGGCGACCCGCGTTGGCAAGAGACGCCTCTGAGTCAGCACATCCAATCCTGGCTGGGGGTACCTCTGATTGTGCGCGGCAAGGTCATTGGTTTGTTGAACCTGGACCGGCGCGTTGGGGAGGGCTTTAGCCAGGATGAAATTGCCCTGGCGCAGACCTTCGCCTCGCATGCTGCGGTCGCCATAGATAAGGCGCGAATGTTCGAGAGCGAGGAGAGGCGCGCCGCCGAGCTCGAAGCGCTGCATAACGCCAGTTTGAGCCTGACATCCAGCCTGGAGCTGGAGCAGGTGTTGGATTCCATTCTGGATAGCGCAGCCAAATTGCTGCCCCACATGAGCGATGGTTATATCTTCCTGTACTCAGAGGAGGCAGGAGGAGGGTTACAGTATGGCGCTTCTTTATCCGTAAACGGGCGCCAGGACGATCAGGCGATTGCCAGGGAATTGCGAGATTTAACCTACCAGGCGGCGAAATCAGGTGAAATCCTGATCGTCTCTGATTTCAAATGTCCCTGCGGATCAGATATGAGCGGCTTCAGCCTGAATGGCGCACTGATCAGTTTGCCGCTGAAGGCAGGTCAAGAGGTTGTGGGTGTGATGGACATCATTTACCAGCAACCCCGCTCTTTCACCGAGACTGAAGTTCGGCTGATGCGTTTGCTGGGAGATCAGGCAGCCATAGCTATTGAAAATGCTCACCTGTATCATCAGGCTGCCACCGAGAGGCGCCACCTGCAATTGCTCTACGATGTCAATCGGGAGGTCATCAGCAGCCTGGATTATGATGAGACGCTCAACCGAGCGGTGTCGCTTACCTGCCAGGTATTTGGCGGCATGATGGGTCAGGCTTTTCTTTATTTGCCCGAGAGCGGTCGCTTGCGATTATCCGCCCTGTACGGGGATGGTCCTTATGAGCATTCCCATTTTACTCAACATATTGAGGTGGATTTGGGAGTGGGGCTGGCGGGGTGGGTGGCTGCCCATCGCCAGGCGGCTAATGTTGCCGATGTGAGACAGGATGAACGTTGGTATCACGTTCCCGGCTTGGACGATGGGGTATGTTCGGTGATCAGCGCGCCGATATTTTCTGGAGAGCGGTTGTTTGGCGTCCTGAGTGTAATGCATAACCAGAGGGCGGCTTTTTCCAATGACCAGTTAGATTTGCTTCAGGCGATTTGCCATGAGGTCGGTCTGGCGCTCAGCAATACCGATCGCTACCAGGAGGTGAAACGCCGTCTGGCTGAAATCACCCTCATACAAAATCTGGCTCAAATCTTCTCCCGCAGGCTGGAACTCTCGGTGCTGCTGGATGAGGTGGTCAAGCAGTTATACGAGCGCTTTAATTACCCATTGGTAGAAATCTTTTCGCTCGAAGGGGATCAACTGACACTGCAAACATTTCGGGGTAATTCGCCAAAAGTGTTCAAGCAGTCCATCCAACAGGGGATTGTGGGGCGCGTGGCGCGCAGCGGCGAGGTGAACTTCATCCCGGACGTCACCAAAGACCCGGAGTATTACTGCTGTAGTCCAGAGACTGTTGCCGAGCTGGCAGTGCCAATCTTCCGGGATGAGAAAGTGGTTGGCGTAATTAATATTGAGACCCACATTCCCGATCAATTGACCGAGCATGATCGAGACTTATTGCAGGTGCTCGCGGGTCAGATTTCTGTGGCATTGGAGAACGCTGTTCTCTATCAACAGGTGCGTGACCACGCGGTTGATCTGGAACAAACCGTCTCCAACCGTACGCGCGAACTGAGCAACCTCTACGAATTGAGCCAAAGGATAGGTTACACCCTTGGGTACGATGAGTTGATGCGCCTGGTGCTCAGTTACTTGAGGCGGGCAATCGGCAGCGAGATAGCTTCGGGTTGCCTGGTTTTGGGCGGGAACAAACTTTACTATATTGTTACCAGCCGTCAAATATCGGCTACCGCTTTAAATGACATTCACAAGTATTCTCTGCGTGGTTTGGGAAAGAGGAGCGAGAAAACCAAACAATTGGAGACGGCTCCAATCGAGTTAATCCATACCGATGTTTTCGATAACCAGGCTGGTCCGGTGGAAAATCTGGCTTCCATCATCTACGTTCCGATTGTGGTGGGGCAAAAACACGTCGGCACGCTGATCGCAGCCAGCGAAAGAGAGGCAGCCTTCAGCGATTACCAGGTGCGCCTTTTGGAGACCTTTGCCCACCAGGCGGCGACTGCTATTGAACGGATAGAGGTGATCCAGGCGGCGGAGCAAAAGCGTTTGGAGGGTCTGGTCGAACACCTGCCGCTCGGTGTGGTCCTGTTGGATGCGGATTATCGCCTCTTGGTCGCCAATCCTCTCGCCAAGGCGATTTTATCCGAGCTGGATGCCGACATTGACGCCGGTTATCTCTCGCGATTGGGTGATTTAAGCGTCGAGGATCTCATCTATCGCCACCTTGAAACCCTGCCGGTCGAGATCGTCCGGGAAGGACCGCCGCGCAGGGTGTTCGAAATTCAGGTGCGCTCGATGGGACAGGCTTCGCCGCAGCGGGTGATGACCTTGCGAGATGTCACCCAGGAGCGTGAAATCCAGGCGCGGATCCAGATGCAAGATCGTCTGGCGACGGTGGGGCAACTGGCAGCGGGAATTGCCCACGACTTCAACAACATTATGGCTGCCATCCTGGTCTACACCGACTTGCTGTTGGGGGATCCCAACCTGCCGAAATCCAGCCGGGATCGCCTGGTGATCATCGAGCAGCAGGTGCAGCGGGCTGCCAGCCTGATCCGTCAGATACTGGATTTCAGCCGGCGGGCTGTGATGGAACAAAGCACCCTGGATTTGTTGCCTTTCATCAAGGAACTGGAAAGGATGCTTGGGCGAGTGATTCCGGAAACTATCCGCCTGGAGCTCACCTATACTGCCGGGGCGTATCTGGTCAATGCCGACCCCACTCGCCTGCAGCAGGTGTTCATCAACCTGGCGGTCAATTCCCGCGATGCCATGCCCGAAGGTGGCGTGCTTCACTTCTCCCTTGGGCGCTATAACCTGCAACCAGACGAAAAACCGCCTTTACCGGATATGCAGCCCGGGGAATGGGTCAAAATTACCGTGAGAGACACCGGAACGGGCATCCCGGCGGATGTGCTCCCCCATATATTCGAGCCCTTCTTTACCACCAAACCGGTGGGTCAAGGTACCGGTCTGGGGCTGGCTCAGGTGTATGGCATCATCAAACAACACGATGGGCATATTGACGTGAGCAGCGTGGTCGGTCAGGGGACCGAATTTAATATTTATCTCCCAGCCATGGCTGAACCCGGTTATGAAAAGAAACACACCGAGCCGCTTACCCCGCTGGACGGGAAGGGTAAAGTCGTCCTGGTGGTCGAAGATGATCAGGCTACCCTGGCGGCTTTGCAGGCTTTGCTGGAATCGCGAAATTATGACGTGATCACCGCCCGCAACGGTTATGAAGCCATTCAGCAATACGATCGTGCCGGAGAAGATATTGCCCTGGTGGTGAGCGATGTGGTCATGCCTCAGATGGATGGGGTTAAGTTATATACCGCCTTGATGGACCGCTCACCCGATATCAAAATGCTTTTCGTCACTGGTCATCCCTTGCAGGGTGAAAGCCAGGCGCTCCTGGAGAGAGGGGATGTCCACTGGCTACAAAAGCCGTTCTCCGCCCGCGAGTTCACCCGCATGGTGCAGGGTTTGCTGGAATCCTGATTTTTTTGGAGATGTTTACGGGCAGAGTTGGTTGTCAGGCAGCAATTCGCCATCTTAATATCTGGCAAAGAGGCTGATGACCATCACCAGGATAATCATGATGGCGATGATGGAGAAGATAATTTGCTGAGTGCGCATACGGCGCTTTTCTCGTTCCGATTGGGTTTTTTTCTTCTGAGCCATAAATCCTGTTATTACTCCAATTGAGATTTTATCGTCATTGCCAGTTTCTTCGAGACGCCGGGAAGGGCGGTTAGCTCCTCGATGCTGGCTTGCTGGATGTCCTGAATCGAGCCAAAATGGCTTAATAATAACTTGCGCTTTGCCGGTCCTACGCCGGGGATGGTATCCAGGCGAGATGCCAGCCCTGTTTTGGTCCGCAATTTGCGATGGGAGGTGATGGCGAAGCGGTGAGCTTCGTCGCGAATGCGCTGAATCAGATAAAACCCTTGCGAATGGCGCGGCAACAAGATGGAATTCTCCCGAGAGGGGATGAATAACTCCTCGTTTTGTTTTGCCAGACCCGCCACTGGAATCTGACCGCTCAAGCCAAACCGTTCCAGCACCTTTACTGCCCGTCCAAGCTGACCTTTGCCCCCATCAACAATGATTAAATCCGGCAACATGGCAAATGCCTGATCCGGCTTCTTGCCGGGAACCTGGGAGCTTTCCTGAGCTGCCTGCCACCGGTTGAATCGCCGGGTAAGGACTTCTTCCATGCTGGCGAAGTCATCTGGACCGACGACGCTGCGGATGTTGAAATGCCGGTAGTGTTTCTTCTTGGGAACGCCCTGTTCGAATACGACCATGCTGCCCACCGCAGCCGTGCCCTGGGTGTTCGAGATATCGTAGCACTCGATGCGGTTCGGCGGTCCAGAGAGGGAGAGGGCTTCGCGCAGCTCTGCCAGGGCTTGTTCCTGGTGATGGCGGTCGGCTTCCCATTGGGCTTGCAGGGCTGCCAGAGTCTCGGCGGCATTTTCGGCAGCCATCTGGATTAATTCGCGCTGTTGACCTTCGTGAGGGACGACAATCTCCACTTTCTCTCCACCGCTCTTCTGTCTGAGCCACTGGCGGATGATTTGGGCTTCTTCCACCTCGTGGGGCAGCAGCACCTGTTCGGGGATGTTGGGGGCTTGATCGTAAAATTGTTTGATAAATTCTGCCATCACGTCCGGATCGGGGCTGGCTTCGGTCCCCTCCAGCAAGAAGTATTCCCGCCCAATCAGTTTGCCGCCGCGAATGAAGAACACCTGGACGCAAGCTTCTCCATTGGAGCGCGCCATGGCGATGACGTCCGAGTCGATGTACTCGCTGGAGATGACCTTCTGGCGTTCGACCACGTTTTCGATGGCGCGAATCTGATCGCGCAGGGCGGCGGCGCGCTCGAAGCGCAGTTCGTCCGCCGCTTTTTCCATCTCTGCCTGCAGCCTCGAGACAATCGGCTCTGTCCGCCCGTACAAGAACTGGCTCAGGTCTGCAATCATCTGCCGATATTCTTCCTGACTGATGGCGCCGATGCAGGGCGCAGCGCAGAGCCTGATGTCGTAATACAGGCAGGCGCGCTCGTCCTTGCCGGTGATGGTGCGATCACAGGTCAGGTAAGGGAAAATGCGCCGCAGCACATCCAGGGTCTGATGCACCGCCCAGACGCTGGTATAGGGACCAAAGTAGCGCGAGCCATCCTGGAGCATCTGGCGGGTGACGGTGACTTTCGGGTACGGGTCTGCCCAGTGCACTTTGATGTAGGGGTAGCGTTTGTCGTCCTTGAGGCGCACATTGTAATGTGGGCGGTGTTTCTTAATCAGATTCATCTCTAGGATCAGGGCTTCCAATTCGGAATCCACCACGATCCACTCGATAGCGGCGATTTTGCGCACCAGTTGTTGAGTCTTGGGGGAGGCGCTGGCGTTGCTGTGAAAATACGAGCGCACCCGGTTGCGCAGGTTTCTCGCCTTGCCCACATAGATAACCTTGTCGGCTTCGTCCTTCATGATATAGCAGCCGGGCTTGGTGGGCAGAGTATCCAGGATGGCTTGAATTTTCTCAGGTATGTTCATCTTGCCCTGTGATTCTATCACGAGATAAAACATGAGTTTTCAGGTTTATCTGAAAGCAACCCTGTGGAGCAGAGGTTCTCTGCTCGATTACAGGAATGGCGTTCTGTCTGAAAGGGGGATGTATTATATAATGAGAATATGACCGAAATACCGCTGGAAGTATCGGTTGGGAAATTGTTGCGGGGGCGCGGCTTGATGCTCGCCGTAGCCGAATCTTGCACGGGAGGGCTGGTAGGACATCGCCTCACCAACGTCCCTGGCTCCTCGGAATATTTTTTGGGCGGGGTCATCGCCTATGCCAATCAGACCAAGGTGGATGTTTTGGGCGTATCTCGAGCGACCCTGGAACAAAACGGGGCGGTGAGCGCCGAAACGGCTTTGGAGATGGCGCAAGGCGTCCGTCGCCTGCTGGGCGCTGACATCGGCGCGGCGATTACCGGGATTGCCGGTCCGGGGGGCGGCAGCCCGGATAAACCCGTGGGTTTAACCTGGATTGGGCTGAGCGCGCCCAACGTGTTACAAGCCTGGCGTTATCTCTGGGTGGGGGACCGGTTGGCTATCAAAGAACAGTCTGCAGAGCAGGTGCTCAGGCTGATAGTCGCCTATCTCCAGGATCAATTGCCAGGCTAGAGAAAGACGGGTATCTCCAACAGGAATGAGATAAGATGGACATTGTCGAAGTGACCGCCAGGTTTGGCGCAGACGGTAAAATCACCCCATACAGTTTCAACTGGAAGGGTAGGGATTACCCGATCGCATCGGTCGGCAGGAGCTGGAGGGATGACGCCGGAGAACATATCCTGGTCATGGTCGCCGGCGATAGAATTTTCGAGCTGATCTTCAAACCGCAGGAAGTCACCTGGTACCTGCGCCGCCTGGATGGGGGCAGATCAGTGGCATAATCTACGCTCTCTAAAACACCCCGCCAACCCTTAACGTGGGCTGGCGGGGATGGTTTTATCGGGTCGCATCTGACAATCGGTCAGGCTGGGCAGGGATTACTTCCCAAGCCGCGCCCTTTCCTCTTCGACCAGGCTTTCGTCCAGCTTACGGAAGAGCGGTTCGGGTTTTTGCAGCGCCTGCCCGGGCTGAAGCTGGCTTGGCGCCCATTTTCCGCTGGCTCCATCGGGATGATAGAGCAAACCCACATGCACACCCAGTCTATCGCTGATGGACCTGGTGGATTGCTCGCCGAAAAGGGGTTGGGTATAGCCGAGATAGCGGTGCAACCGCTCACTGCTGAAGGGTAAGAAGGGAGCGAAAAGCACTTTGAGAGAATCGATGGCTTTCAGGGCGGTGTAAATGGTCGTGGCTGCGGCGCTCTTATCGCTTTTGATTTCAGACCAGGGCGCAGCCTTATCCAGGTATTTGTTGACTTCGGTGGCTAAGCGCAGCGCTTCAAACAGGGCTGCCCGCAGGCGCACCGCTTCTAAGTGTTCTCCCACTGATTGAAAACCATTTTCAACGGTAGCCAGGATTTCCAGGTCGTCAGGGCGCAGGTTCCCTGGCGTGGGCACGTGTCCGTCCCAGTTCTTATAGGCGAAAGCCAGGACGCGGTTGGCGAGATTGCCCCAGGTGGCAACCAGTTCGTTGTTGTTTCGGTTGAAGAATTCCTGCCAGTCCCAATCGGTGTCTTTACTTTCGGGCATATTGGCGGTCAGATAGTAGCGGAGTGGGTCTGGGTCGTAGCGACTCAGGAAATCCAGCCCCCAGACAGCCCAATTGCGGCTGCCCGAGATTTTTTGCCCCTCCAGGTTCATGAACTCATTGGCGGGAACATCGTAGGGCAAGGTCAGCGCCGACCCCTCGCCGCCCTCAAAAATCTGCCCAAAGGTCTTTCCTGCGCCAATTAATTGGGCGGGCCAGATCACCGCATGGAAGGGGATGTTATCTTTGCCGATGAAGTAATAAGCTCGCGCCTCGGGGTTGTACCACCAGTCGTGCCAGGCGTCAGGTTCGCCACAGAGCTGCGCCCATTCAATCGCCGCCGAGAGATAACCAATGACGGCTTCAAACCAGACGTAGAGACATTTTCCCTGCCAGCCATCAACAGGCACAGGGATGCCCCAATCCAGATCGCGGGTGATGGGTCTGCCGCGCAGGTCGTTGGCAAGGATTTGCCCCAGCGACTGGCGCAACACATTGGGGCGCCAGTAATCTTGCCTTTGACGCAGGAACTCGACAATCTCCGGCTGCAACTTTCCCAGATCCAGGTAAAAATGTTCTGTCTCGCGCAACTCTGGGGTGGACCCATCGATTTTGGATCTGGGGTTAATTAGCTGGGTCGCCTCCAGCAGATTGCCGCAGTTATCACATTGATCGCCGCGGGCGTTGGGATAACCGCAAAGGTAACAGGTACCTTCGACGTATCGGTCGGGCAGGAAGCGATTCTGGCTGGCGGCGTACCATTGCTGCTCTCTCTCGGTATAGAGATAGCCGTTTTCTTTCAAAGCCAGGAAGATCGACTGAGAGACCTTGAAGTGATTCTCGGTGTGGGTGCTGGTGAACAGATCGTAGGTCAGCCCGAGTTTTTGGAAGAGGGTGATGAAATCGGCGTGGTATTTCTGGTACACCTCCAGGGGCGTGCTACCCTCAGCATCGGCGCGCACGGTGACGGGTGTCCCATGAGCGTCTGAGCCGGAGACCATCAAGACCCGGTTACCAGCCAAACGGTGATAGCGGGCAAAGATATCGGCGGGCAGATAAGAGCCGGTGATATTGCCGACATGGATTTGCGAATTGGCGTAGGGCCAGGCAACGGCGACGAGAATATTTTTGGGCATACCATTCTCCTCAAAAACTGAATGACTGTTTGGCAGGGTGCTATCCCTCAAAACAAAAGGGCTGTCCCAGTCTGGACAGCCCACGATGATACTTGCTCAGGTTGGCTAAGCCGACTCACTGGCGGCTGTCCAGACGCGCTGAACCAATGCCCTGCGCATGACCATGGACATCAGGAAAACAACCAGGCAAGAGACGATTCTTGGGTGAACCATAATTTCAACCTTTTGACAAGTTGGAGTGAGTCTAAACGGCGAGGCAGGATTTGTCAAGGAATAGCCGTGGCTCACAGGTACTCACGCAACTGGCGCGCCTGACAGGGATGCCTCAAGCGCCTCAGGGCTTTGCCCTCGATCTGGCGAATGCGTTCGCGGGTCAAACCGAATTTGGCGCCGACCTCTTCCAGGGTGTAGGGGTGGTTATCGTCCAACCCAAAGCGCATGCGCAAGATGCGCGCTTCGCGAGGCGAGAGGGTCGAGAGCACCTCGTCCACCCGTTCTCGAAGCATGTTCTCATAGACTGCCTGGGAGGGGGTGGGTGTGATCTTATCCTCAACAAACATCCCCAACTCAGAATCGTCCTCATCGCCGATGGGGCTTTCCAATGAGAGCGGGATCCAGGACACCTCGAGCATCCAGGAGACCTTCTGAGGGGCTAAATCCAGCCTGTCAGCCAGCTCATCGGGCGTCGGGGGGCGACCCAGCGCCTGCTCCAGTTCGTGAGAGATGCGGTATAACTGGCGGATGCGGTCGGTCATGTGGACGGGCAGGCGTATCGTCCGCCCCTGATCGGCAATGGCGCGGGTGATGGTCTGGCGAATCCACCAGGTGGCGTAAGTGGAGAAGCGAAAACCGCGGCGATACTCGTACTTTTCGACCGCTTTCATCAAACCCAGGTTCCCCTCCTGGATCAGGTCCAGAAATGGCACCCCCCGACCGATGTATTTCTTGGCAATACTGACCACCAGCCGCGTGTTGGCTTTGATGATGTGCTCGCGCGCCAGAAATCCATCTCTAACCAGTTCCTCCAACTCCTTCCGCCGTGCAGGATTGGTGCGACCATTGGAATGAGTCAGTTCTCGATCCGCTTCCCTTCCCCTTTCAATCCGCCGGGCAAGGCTGATCTCCTCCTCGACGTTCAAGAGAGGCACGCGCGACATTTCTTTCAGGTAAATCTCCACAGTGTCGTTGGCAGAGATGTTCTCCAGGTTATTGAAGTAGTCATTTTCATCCGCCAACGGGTCGTCGTCTGCCTCGGTTTCTTCGGGTTCGTCATCCACGAATTCAACGCCCTGACGGCGCAGATAGTGGATGATCTTCTCGACGTTTTCAGTGTCGTCATCGCCCTGGGGATAATATTCCAGGATGTCAGCGGGCGAGAGGTAACCGCGCTCGTCTGCCCTCTTCAGTAAGGCAAGAATTGCGTCTTCGTCTCGAGAGTTTTTCCCTGGATGCACCATGCACTTCTCTCCTGGGGTACAGGGCTGGTTGGAAGAGGCTGTACCGGTTTTGAGACCGGATTGTGGGTTATTTGTCCTCGTCGAGAAGCGATCTCAATATGGACAGTCTTGGGTCAATGTTATCCGGACCGTGGTTGCACGGATTTTCGTTCAGATTTTCACCGCAAATTGGACAGAGTCCTTTGCAATCGGGAGAGCAGAGGGGTTTGATGGGGATGTCTAAAAGCATGTACTCGCGGATGATGGGGTAAAGATTAATGTGGGCATCTTCCGGTAAAATCAGCCCTGACTCGGTCACCGACTTTTGAGAGAAGGCGTACAATTCGGTGAAGTCAATGTTCAATCCCAATTGAAAGTCGGTCAGACAGCGGACGCATTCGGCGTGCAGCGTGGCGTGCATGACCACCTGCACCAGCAGCCCCTGGGTGGTGCGGGTGACAAGGGCGGTGCCAGACAATGCGCTTAAAAGCAAATCAGGGTCCAGGCTATATTGCGGGACCTCAAAAAGAAAATCCCGGCTGGAACCGACGGGTTGATTAATTAAAAAGCCTACATTCAGCCGGAAAGGGTTGTGTAAATTGGGCACTGGCGTAAAGGTCGTTGTTGAGATAGATTGTGATTAAATTATAGCACAGATAAAATTGAGCGTCAAGTTATTCTTATTTGTTTGTAATAATATCAATTGAATAAAATAAATATTGCAAAAAGGAGTGATACATGCCCCGCTTACTGGTCGCCACGGGCAATTTGGGTAAGCTGCGAGAAATCCAGGCTCTCCTGGAAGGTCTGGCAATCGAATTGGTCATCCCGACAGAACTGGGATTAAACCTGGAGGTGAAAGAAACAGGCGCCACCTATGCTGAGAACGCGGCGCTGAAAGCCATCGCGCTTGCCAGGGCTGCCCGCCTGGTGACCCTGGCGGATGACTCGGGTTTGGAGGTGGATGTGCTTGGTGGACTTCCCGGGATACGGTCGGCGCGTTTTGCCCCGCAACCAGGGGCAACCGATGCCGACCGGCGGGCATATTTGCTCGCGCAATTGAAGCCTCATCCGCAGCCCTGGAAAGCCCACTTTCACTGCGCGGTCGCCGTTGCCTCTCCCTCTGGCGAAGTGCGTTTTACCGAGGGCAGGTGTTTTGGAGAGATTATCGTCGAGGAGCGCGGGTCGAATGGGTTTGGTTACGACCCCATTTTTTATCTGCCTGAGTTGGGTAAAACCATGGCTGAACTGACCATGGCAGAGAAGAATTTGATCAGCCATCGGGCGCGCGCAATAAAATCTGCTATTCCAATACTTACTGAAATGTTAAGTGCTTTTCGCCCAGATGCATAGTCCCAACCGCCTTTTTTCCGGTATGATAGAGGTATGGGCAACCTCAACCGCTTGTCCTCTATCCCGGATTGGATCGTCGTCGGGCTGCGCTGGCTGGCTTTATTGGGGATGACCATCGCTTTGGGCTGGGGTAATAGCCTGACACTTGCCGCAATCGTGACGCTCCTGGCGGCTGGCATGTTTTACATCAGCCTGACGTTGGTCATCGCCCTGGACCAACCTCCTCCCTATCACCGCTACTGGAGCGTGGCGGTTGATTTCATCTTTGCCTGCCTCTTATTCTCTCTCAGCGGCGCTCAATTTGGGGGTCTTGGCTGGGCAGGTATCCTGCCCGTCGTGAGCGCCTCGCTTTACTTTGGGATGATGGGCGGTGGTCTGGTCGCTTTGGCGACAATGGGGATGCAATCCGCAATCGTTCTGTTATCAACCGACTTGCTGACCAGCCTGATTTTCCTCCTGGGTTTGCTGCCTTTGTTCATCGTCAGTGTCCTTCTGATGGGTATGGTCTCCCGGCATTTCGAAAACCCTAAAAACCGCCAGTCCGGCGAGACACAGCGCGCCGGTCGCTCGGAATCTGAACAACGGAAGGTGATCTTTAAGTTGGTTTCTGAGCTGAGTTCAACTCTGAATTATCAGCGTGTGCTCGAGACTGCCCTGGATTTGAGCCTGGATGCGCTTGCCGACGACGGCAACAATCAACCCAGGGTGGTCTGCGCAGTGTTGTTATATGCTCAGAATATTAATGGAGAAACCGAATTGCGGGTTGGCTCTGCCCGGGGTTTTACCCCCAGCGATTTGCGCGTGACTTTGAGGGGAATAGAGGGGCTTCTCGGTCGCGCCATTGATTCGAGCGCAGCTCAATTAATCACCAGCGGCGTCAGCCAGGACCCCGAGCTTGGGCGGGTGATCGCCCTGCGCGCCTGTCAGTCAGCCTATTGTATCCCTCTTTACAGCGGATTGGATACGTATGGGGTGTTGCTTTTCAGCCATCCTTCTGGCGATTATTTCACCCCAGAACGTCGCGAAATGCTGGATATGATTGGCAAACAGTCCATCATTGCTATTCAGAATGCGCGTCTCTATCATGAACTGGAGCAGGAGAAAGAACGCATGGTGGAGATTCAGGAAAACACCCGCAACAAACTGGCGCGCGACCTGCACGATGGTCCCACCCAGGCGCTTGCCGCGATTGCAATGCGGGTGAACTACGCCCGTCGGTTGGTGGAGCGAGACCCAAAAGCCGCCTCGAACGAATTGTTCAAGATCGAGGAGCTGGCGCGGCGTACAACGCAGGAAATCCGACATATGCTCTTCACCCTGCGCCCCCTGGTTTTGGAATCACAGGGTTTAGTCGCGGCGCTTGAGTCGATGGCGCAGAAGACCCGCGAGACCTACAATCAGGATGTGAGCGTCCGGGTTGATGCGGAGATAGTCGCTCGCCTTGAGCCTTCCAGACAAAGCGTGGTTTTTTATATCGCGGAGGAGGCGGTGAACAATGCCCGCAAACACGCACATGCGGAACATATCTGGGTGCGGTTGCTGCCGGGAGGAGAGGATCTGGCTTTGTTGGAAGTTGAGGACGACGGTATGGGATTTGACGCCAAAGCGGTTGAGGCAAATTATGAGAGCCGCGGCAGCCTGGGGATGTTAACCATACGCGAGCGCTCAGAACTGGTGAACGGTTATCTGGAGATCGATTCTGCCCCAGGCAAGGGGACGCGAGTCTCGGTGCTCATCCCGCTGACCGAAGGCGCGGTCGAACGCGCCCGGCGCGCCCAATAAGCCCCAATTTTCCCGCCATGTTGCGTTTGCTACGCTCTGCCTTTTTCCTGGTTGGGGCTTCAGTCTTGCTCTGGTTGTCCTCGGAAAACCAGGATGCGCGTTTGGCGCTGCTCTTCGGAGCGCTTCTCTCGATCCTGCTTGCCCTGAGGGTGACGGTTCGGGCGGATTTGACTTGCCTCTCGCCCCTCATTACGGCTGGGATTGGGGGTTTAGTGGGCTTGTCCACCCCTTTGTTGGCGGCGTTGCTGATGCTACTCAAGATCGGACTGCACAGCCACCCGACACCGGATTTCAGCCTTTCTCAGGTGATAGATGTTTTAGAGCGCGCTCCCTTCTTCCTGGCAGGTGGGTTGCTGCTCGGCTTGGGCATAGGTTGGTTTTGGCGCACTCGGGATAGTTCTGCCTGAGAGTATAATCATCTTGCTTTGAGCCTGTCCAGATTTTGGCAGCCTCCGGGCGATGATTTTCCGGGAGGGGCATATATGCCTTTTGCAGTTCATGTATATTATCAAGCCTACAATGAGGGGAAAGGTGCGGGTGTGGTGCTCCTGCATGGGGCGGGGGGCAGCCATCTATCTTACCCACCCTCGATTCGCCGTTTGAGCGGCTTTCACATCTACGCTCTGGATTTGCCGGGGCACGGGAAATCCGGTGGTGAGGGGGAGCGGTCAATAGAAGCTTATGGGGGTCGGGTTTTGGATTGGATGCGGGCGGCAGGGTTGGAGGCAGCGGTGATCGCCGGTCATTCGATGGGAGGCGCCATCGCTCAAACCCTGGCGATCGAAGCGCCCGAAAGTGTGCTCGGTCTGGTATTGATTGGCACCGGGGCGAGGTTGCCGGTTAATCCGCAATTGTTGGCTGAAATCGCCACGCCGGAGACATACCGGACCGCACTCGGTAAGATCATTGCCTGGTCATTCGACCCCTCTTGTCCGCCTCGCCTGATGGAACTGGTTGCAAAGCGGATGGCGGAAACCCGCCCGGAGGTGCTGGTGGGAGATTTCATCGCCTGTGATGCCTTCGACTTGACGGAGCGCGTCTCTGAGATCAAATGCCCCACCCTGGTGATCTGTGGCGAGAACGATAAAATGACCCCACCGCGTAACGCCCATTTCCTCACCAGCCAAATCTCTGGCGCTGATTTAGAGATCATCCCTCAGGCTGGTCACATGGTCATGCTGGAAAAACCTCAGGCTGTGGCAAGCGCGCTGGCGCGGTTCTTAACCAAATTTTCCCCTTAGTTTCATTTCCGCTCAGATGTGCCTGGGGTCTTCGCGACGCCTGGGCTGGAGAATTTTTCGCCCGTATGCGCTTTGTCCGTGTCAAATCAAATGATAATGTTACCGAAGGGTGATTGATCTATCAAATGATAATGTTACCGAACAGTCCAAGC
>FWPV01002350.1_pt1 | contig 46933 bp, 43 predicted proteins | sample 2228371 | NCBI WGS metagenome assembly FWPV01 (sample SAMEA103939776, study PRJEB20133) | metagenome | reverse complement strand
TCCAAAAAAGTTGGTAAGATCATGAGGATTCGAGGGGTCAAGGAGTCAAGGATTCGAGGGAAATGCTTAAGAATTACAAAGACTTAAAATTATGACAAAGGACTTATCAACTACGTTTAAATATCTACAAATTAACAAAAGGGAAATAAGCACTTGAACCCTTGAATCCTCGAATCCTTGAATCCTTTTTAGCAACTAAATTGGAGAAGAACCAACAATATTAAGTATTAAGGTGAATAGCAAAAATCATTTTTCTCTTGAAGAAATAAAATCTGTGACATATAAACCTTTTATTACTATCGGATTTACATCACACAGGATTGAAACACTTAAGTATGCAAGACGACTAATGGAAGAGCACGACATAATTATTCTTGAGGAAGCACCAAATATTGATTTTATTAAAATGCTCAAGAGAAAAAATTCGATCAAACAATATATAGAAAATCAATATCTTGATTTTCCAGAATTTTCGAGGCGCTTTTACAGTATTCTTCGTAGTCTATATAAGAAAGGGAAGCAGATTTTCCAGATAGAGCCTTATATGGAAAGACTCATTCAAATATATGATATGTTTTCTTGTGGCAAAAAACCATCTGATGTTCTTGAAATGCCAGAGTTGAGTGATGTCTATAGAGCAGAGAAGAATGCTACAGCAGCATTGCTTCACTTTTATGAATCATCGATAGGGAATTCGTTTTCAACATTGATTGAATCAGTTAAAAGTTTTGCAAAAGCTGATGCTGAAAGATTCAGGTTGCGTGATGAAATGAGAGCATATACGATCGCTAATATTATTTCTGAAAATAGAATATACATAGAAGCTGGTGGTATACATCTCTATTTTGAAAATATATTAAGACAGAAATTAGGCAAGACATTTCAGATTAATTCAAGATTTTTACTTGAGCCATTCATCAGAGAATTAACAGGAAAGACTGAATTCTTCCCTCCTGGTGATCTTCTCACTATGCATTACATATTCAAAAATAATAAAAATGAGGCATTTGAAAATCTTCAGGCTGCCAGGAGCCTTATTTATATCAAGCTTATTGAAAAAGAAGAGATGTTGCCAAACAGGATAAACAAAGCTCCTCATATCAAAGATGAGATAAATATAAATAAACTTGTCAGCAACCTGACACTTGAACAATGTGAAAACATTTATATGAAAATCAGGTTTAAAAATCGTAGAGAAGCGATAAAATTAACAACTTCTATCATATGATATAATTTCATTTATGCTAAAGCACTCACCTCATGTTTTTCCGAAATATGTAATTTATGGATTTTTTATCATAGGGTTACTCTCAGCGATTGCCTTCAGGACGATCATTGTATTCGAGCGTCTTGAACCAGTATGGGTGAGGCCTGTTTGGTATATCGGAACGATTGGATATATTCTCTTTTTTTTCTATAGATTTATTATTACAAAAAAGAGGAAGCACGCAATAAAGGAGTTTCAGCTTATTGAGAAGGTCAAGGCAAATGCCTGCCTGACAGATGATGACAGGGAAGTAGTTCTTTACCTGCTTTCTTCCATAAAGTCTTCTCTTGAAGATATCAATTATGCGATAATTTTTTTATTATCTGTTCTGGCAATTGCAGCAGATTTAATATTAGAAGCGTTAAAATGAACCAAAATTATCAACTATAGGAGGATACAATGGAAGCAATTGAATGCATAAAAACACGTATGAGTATCAGAAAATTTAGACCTGAACCAGTCCCGTTAGAAGTCCTTAAAAAAGTGATTGATACAGCGAAATGGAGTCCCTCTTACAAGAACAGTCAGCCTTGGGAGGTCATCATAGTGTCAGGGTCAAAAAAAGATGAGCTTTCAAAAATGCTTATTGGTCTTCTTGAGAAAGGAGAAGCACGTTGCCCGGATATTCCAGAGCCAAAAGAATGGCCGCCTATTATTGGTGAAAGAATTTCCATTAGCCTTAAAAAGCGGGCAGAGGTAACAGGTATTAATCTAAATGATCCTGAGACAATGAAGAAGGCTAAAATCGCTAATTTCAATTTCTATGGAGCACCACATGGAATATATCTTTATCAGGATGCTTCTCTAAGTCTATGGTCTCTTTTTGACATTGGTCTTTTTGCACAGAGTCTGATGCTCGCTGCACATGCATATTCTCTTGGCACAGTGCCACAGGCATTCCTGACAGATTATGCACAGCACATCAAAAAATTTTTGGGTATCCCTGAATCGAAAAGACTTGTTCTCGGCATATCAATAGGATATCCAGATCTAACTGCAAAAATTAATTCATTCAGGAGTCAGCGTATAGATACAGATGAGATTATAAAATGGATTGAGTAAATTCAGTCATGATTGAAACTTTTAGAATTGACAAAACAGCCTAAAAGTGCTTAGTCAAAGAGTCTAAAAGTGAAGAAACGAATAAAGGGTTTGAAGAGTATCCAGCTTTTATACTTTTAGACTGGTGACTCTTAGACTGTAGCTAATATAGCTTCTTCTGAACTTTTCACTTTCTTATGTGAAGGTTCTTCATCAGGATAGCCTATGCCTATATTTGCAATCACTCGAAATTTTTTATCAATATTAAGAACTTTTCTAACGTAATCTTCTCTTTCCTTTATCTCTGGGTGATAAACTGCATTCCAGCAGGTACCCAAGCCTAATGAATGTGCTTCAAGAGAAAGTAACATGATTGCGCAGGAGCAGTCCTCTAACCAATGATTACTTTTTCCCTCATCTGCAAGGGCGACAACAACAAATGGCGCACTCTCCAAAAACTTTGAGTAGGGTTGGGTTTTGCTCAGTTCTTCTATCTTACCCCTGTCCTTTACTAAAACAAATGTCCATGGTTGAGAGTTTTTTGACGAGGGGGCATAGCATGCAGCCTCTATGCACTTTTTGATTAGCTTTTCGTCAGGCATTTCCTTTTTATATTTTCTTATGCTTCTTCTGGTTTTGATTATTTCAAAAATATCTTTTTGCATTTTATTACCTCTAATTTATTTGTAGTAATAATCTATCAGCTTTACATTAATTATATATCTAAATAGATTCTTTTTTAAGAATACTATTGATCTCCAGAATCCTGTCAATACGAAATACTCTTATTTCATTTCTTAAGTGACAGAATGCCTCCATGCCAAGATATGTTTTTCCGCTGTATTGCATTTCTCCAACAAAAGTTGGAGTGATAATTCTTCGGGATTTAATATCATTGTTTTTAAGATACAGAATTTCTATCTTCTGATTTGTATTAATAGCATTTTTTATAACGTTGAGTTTTTCTTCAACAGGACATTGATTTTCAGAAAGCCTATACTGAAATTGGGTAACAAACTTTACCACTCTCCAGTCCATGAAGATATGTTTTTTCTCCAATGGCTTTTTAAGCACTATTCCATCAAGTCTTGTGCATCTACTCAATGCTACATAGACCTGCCCACTTGCAAATGTCCCCCTGCCGATATCTATCACTACCCTGTCAAAGGTTTTTCCCTGTGATTTGTGGATGGTTACAGCCCATGCAAGTTTGATAGGATATTGAACAAATGTTCCTATGATTTCGGACTCAATGCTCTTTTTATTCTCATTAAAATAGTAATTAAATAATTCCCATCTGTATGGTAAAACATCCACAACATCTCCTGTTATAAGTTCAACAACAATTACATCATCATCGTCTTTCTGCTTTATAATCTCCACAATCTTGCCGATGCTTCCATTTACCCATCTGAAATAGGGATCATTGTTGAGTAACATTACCTGTGCACCTACTTTAAGTTGTAGATCAATTTGTGTGGGCAGAGAGTCTTCAGTGAAATCGCCGCTCATTGCTCCGTAATATGTTATAAGAGGTGAGGAAATCCTCGAAAGATGTTCCCTGTTAATTTTTTCTGCAGCACTGTTTAGTGAGGTAAGCCATATATAGAAATCCTGCGGGTCTGGAATAAAATCTGGATTATATCTTTCATTAAGTATATTTAATTCTTTCTCTGTAATTGAGTTATTGCGTATGGCATTCAATATAGCTATAAAATCTTCATCCTTCTGCCGGTATATTTTTTCAAGCTCTATAAATTCCATATCAATTTCTTTCATTACCATGGAATCAAAAAAATATGGGCTTTTATAATATGTATTAAAGAAATCCTTTTCTTTCCCGGTTACAACAGGAGGAAGCTGGTAAAGATCACCGATGAAGATCATCTGAATACCACCGAATGGCTTTTTCTTTTCTACATTCAATCTCAGAAATTTATCTATGCAATCAAGCAAATCAGCTCGAACCATTGAAGCCTCATCAATGACAATTGTATCAAGTTCCCTGTAAATATTTTTGTTATTTCCTTTAATTTTTTTGATTGAATTTAAAGTAACGTTTGGCTTGAATTTAAAGAATGAATGTATAGTCTGTCCCCTTACATTAAGGGCTGAAACGCCAGTCGGTGCAAGGACAACTATTTTCTTCTTTGTGTGGTTTCGAAAATAGTCAAGTAGGGTTGACTTGCCTGTGCCAGCCTTTCCTGTAATGAAAACATTCCTTGAAGTATTTTCCATCAGTTCAAGCGACTTTTGAAATTGCTCATTGAGGTCAATGTTTTTAGGTTTAATAATATTCATGCTCTTTTTGTTATAACTCATCTTCTCCTTAATCATCTCCCTTTTACCAGATCCATCGAAAGATTAGCCTTCTTTCACGATTATCGAGTCTCGTAATACCCTCTTCTTTGGTTGCTTTCAATGCTTCTTCATATTCTTCCTGAGTAATTCTCCTGTCTAAAGGAGGGTATCTATATGCATTTCCGCAAGGACGATATTGATCCATTATATTCACATATGTATTTTTTGAAATCTCATTTGCTATAAAACGCATAATTTCTCTTGTGCCTGCTGTCCCTCCTGGCATAACAAGATGTCGCAATATGATTCCTCGTAAAGCAATTCCTCTATTATCAAGAATCAAATCCCCAACCTGACGATGCATTTCTTTCAAAGCCTCTCTTGCCTTTACAGGATAATCCGGCGCCTTGAGATATTTTTGGGACTTTTCTGGATCCCAGAATTTAAAATCAGGCATATAAATATCGAATATCCCATCGAGGAGTTTCAGTGTCTCTACTGAATCATATCCACCTGTATTATAGACAAGCGGGACATTCAGTCCATCTTCAATTGCATATAAAAGCGCATCAAGAATCTGTGGAACGACATGGGTGGGTGTGACGAAATTGATGTTATGACAGCCCTGTTTCTGAAGATGTATCATCATGTCAGCTAATGTCCTCGAATTCACTTCAGTCCCTTCGCCATGATGACTTATATCCCAGTTCTGGCAGAAAACACAGAGTAGATTACAGTTAGTCATAAAGATTGTCCCAGAGCCATGAGTTCCAACTAATGGTTCTTCTTCTCCGAAATGTGGATTGAAACTTGATACCATAGCAAAACGACCGGTATGGCAAAATCCTTTTTCATCATTCAGCCTGTTTACTTCGCACTCCCTGGGACATAGATGGCAGTTTTCAATTATTTTATATGCCTTGTCTCTATTTTCAGCAAGTTTACCGATTTGATGGGTTTGTATGTATGATGGTTTAAACAAAATATGTTCTCCTCTAACAATCAATATTTATTATAATTCATATAAGATCAAAAATATTTATTTGCTCTCTTGCAAAGAAAAATGATTGAATATTCTGGATAGTAATGAGCTAAACTATAAACATGAAATTCATTATCAAAGACTACAGTATAATTTATTATAAAAAGATTGAACATATAGAAAAGCCATCAAAACGATCAGGGAAATTCATTCAGATAAAACACAAAGATACTGAATATCTCATTTTTTCACCGAAAGAGTTTACACGATATCATGCTGATTTAGTTGAAAAGTTTTGTCTGGAAAAAGGAATTGCAGGGACTTATAACAGACAGCTCAAACGTTATGAAATACTCGATCCCTCATGGGGAATCTTGGGTGGTGGAAAGTTTGAGATTGATGAAGAAGAAAAAATTCTTCGTTTATATGACGACTCAATGGCATATGGTAAATTTCAGGAATATGGATTAATGAAAAACATTTGTTCTGTGAGTAAAATGAACGGTTACAGGGTATTTATTGAGTAAAAATTTTTTTATTTTAAAATAGTAAATAAAAGTTCAAGGTGTTAACCATTAAAAGGCCTTATGTCACCCATGAAGCCTTTCACATACTAAAACTTGGATAAAGGCAATAGCACTAAACGCAAGTAAAAAACTCCAACCAGCCAGATTATTCTTCTTGACCTGTTCATAGCCTACACCTACTGATTTTTTACGCCTAACGACTGAACTGTGGGGTGACAATTCGCTATCTGTACGAGTGATTTGATAGTAGCTTATTTTTTGTATCTACCAGCTTCCCACTTAAAAATTTATGAATTATGCTGGAAACATAAGTCTGATAAGGCAATCCCTCGTTTACTGCTCTTTTCTACAATTTAGTCAGGTTCGTTTTCCATGACCATTTTTTACAAAAAACGAATAACGGATTATGATTATTCGGTATCATTCCCGATGAAAATCGAAATTCGCAACATCTTCATTTTAAAGGCTTGTAAGCTTTCCAGTTTACAAGTTTGATAGCTTTTTAGCTTTTTTAAATGCATTTTTTGGGTTAAACTATATCACTGAGATATTTTATCAAATTATCAGCATTCCTTTTATATTGCTTTAGCAAATCTGTTTAAATAAGAATAGATAAGATAAAATACTGATGATGTGAATAAATGCAAATGTCAATTTCAGTTTTAGAAAAAGATTCTAATCTCCAATTCCCACATATTGTCATCCTGAAAGCCTCAGCAGGATCAGGAAAGACCCACGCATTAACAAAAAGATATATACAACTACTGCTATCTGACTATATTAAATACAAAGATCTAAGAAATATTCTCGCTATCACATTTTCCAACAATGCTGCCAAGGAAATGAAAGAAAGGATACTTGCATGGCTTAAGGAGGCATATTTTAAATCTCCTGAAAGACTTAAAGAGCTTTTAGAACTTGTATCAACAACAGATGATAAACTGGTTAGTAAATCAAGCACCCTTATAGAAGAAATTCTTACAAACTACACTGATTTTCAGGTTAAGACAATCGATAGTTTTATGACTACTGTCTATAAGGCATCCGCAATTGATCTCGGATACAGCCCTGATTTTGAGATACAGATGACAAAAGAGGAAATTATGTCTCATGCATTTAATCTATTCTTAAGAGGGGTAAAAGAAAAATCAAATCTTTCAAAATTTATTGATGATGTTATTGAAAAAATTATTGAGCATAAAGGAAGTGATACTGCTTATCCGTGGGATCCTTCTACTATTTTGCTCAATGAGATAAAAGAACTTTACAGCAGACTATCTGACATAGGTAAAAAAGTCAAGATAATAAATTACGAAAACAAATTGAAGGAAGCAAAATTTAGAATTTCAAACTTAGCAGAAGAGCTTGAGACGGTTATTGAAAAATCAGGTCTCGAAAGAAACCAGAGAAGTGCTTTCAGCTCTATTTTAAATAAAATCAGAAATGACAGATACCCTGATCTAATAACCAGAGGGCTTAAGGTATTACCTGTCAACAAGCCTAAGGATAAAAAGATGCTCCCTTTTTATGAGCAGATTGCAGATAAGTGGAATACTCTAAGCAACGCTATCAAATCATATATCCACATATATGCACACAACTATTACCTGCCATATATAAATACTTATATAGTATTCCTAAAAACCCTCGAGCAGATAAAAAAACAGCAAGGTCTCATTTTTATTGAAGATATAAATAAGAAACTTTCTGAATATCTTTCAAAAGAAATCGTATCTGATGTCTATTGCAGGATTGGTGAAACAATTTATCATTATTTAATAGATGAATTTCAGGATACATCACCCATTCAGTGGCAAAACCTTTTTCCACTTATTGAGAATTCACTCGCTCAGGAAGGAAGCCTTTTTGTTGTGGGTGATACAAAACAGGCTATATACGGCTTTCGTAATGCTGATTACAGGATTATGAAATACCTCGAGAAGTCAAATCCGTTTCCATCTGCAAAACACCAAGTGAGAGAACTTACTACTAATTATCGCAGTCTCCAGAGGATATTAGACTTTAATATAAAGGTATTTCAGGAAACATTGTCTGCAGATGAGCAATACAGGAAAGCTGCTGAAATGAGCGGGTTAATAGATTTCAAACAGCAAGTAAAGAAAGGCAACGAGAACCTTGGGTATGTTGAAGTAACCATCTTTGAGAAAGAAGAGGATGAGGCATCAGTAAAACAGAAAATACAGGAAACGGTTGAAATGGTTTGTAATAAGGGATACCGTTATTCTGACATCGCTATTCTCACCTTCAGAAATGAGGATGTTGTTAAGATAACAACCTGGCTGAACGAAAAGGATATTCCCTTTATCTCTTACAGTAATCTCGATATCAGGATGAGGAAACTCACTGGAGAAATCATTGCTTTACTCAGATTTCTTGATTCACCTCTCGATGACCTCTCATTCTCAGCCTTTCTTTTAGGAGATATTTTCAGGAATTGTGTTGAAAAAGAACATTCACCAGAGATTATTCATAAATTTCATGAATTCCTTTTCAGGAATAGAGATGTTCGCCCGAAATACAAAATGTTCAGGGATGAATTCCCAGAACTCTGGAAACAGTATTTTGATGGATTATTCAGATCAGTTGGTTATCTGCCCCTCTATGATCTTGTGAATGAGATATACAGACTATTCTGCATATTTGAGAAATTTAAATCAGAACAAGCAACTGCCGTCAGATTCCTTGAGGTGATAAGAAATTTTGAAGAGACTGGAAAATACAATATAGGCGACTTTCTTGAGTATGCAAAAGTCAGTGATATCGGAGACCCTGAATGGAATATGGATGTGCCAACAGGTGAAGAAGCGGTGAGAGTGATGACTATTCACAAAGCAAAGGGGCTCGGTTTCCCCGTGGTCATCGTACTTTTATATGAAGAGAAAAGCCGTGGGTTCAAATATATCGTGCATGAAGAACAGGACGGAATTCATCTTCTTAAGGTCAATCAAAACATATCTTTGGCCGAAGAATTTCTTGGCAATGTCTATCATAGAGAAAAAGTAAACGATATGGTTAACAAATTAAATACCATTTATGTAGGTTTCTCACGTGCTGAAAGGGAAATGTATATCATAGGTGTGAACAGCAAAAAGACATATCCGATTAATATATTGCCTTCTGATATATTTGCACCAACATTAAATAAAACCCCAATATATACGAGAAAAAGAGAAGTTCAGCCACGGTTATGTCTTTCTTTTCATCACAAACAGCCTGTGCTTCCATCAAAGACGGACGGCACATTGAATATTGAAGAAAAAAGAAGAGGGGATTTTATACATAGGGTATTATGGAGGATTGATTTTTTTGATAAGGATTTCGAAGGCATATTAGAAAATATTATTCATGAGGAAAATTTTCAGGGAAGGACTTCATATCCAGTAAAAGATATTAAAGATAATATCATTGATTTTCTCACGCAGAATGGGCTAAAGGATTATTTTTTACACAAGCCAGGAAGGATAATTTTAAGAGAGCAGAATTGTTCAGATGCATATGGAAACCTTTTCAGAATGGACAGGGTCGTAATTGACAGTGATACAGTAACAGTAATCGATTACAAAACAGGATCTGATGAAGGTTTGGAAGATGAACATATTTCGCAGATAAAGAATTATATGAAGGTTTTAAGAGATATATATCCTCACAGAAAGATAGAAGGTATAGTAGCTTATATTGACAGAAAAGAAATCCGGAGGATTATGTGAACACAATTCTCCTCCCATCTGGTTCTGACCTGTTCCAAGAAATATGCAACCATCTCCCTGACAATATAAATGATTATTCTTCCTATCTCGTTGTCTTTCCCGGGAAAAGGCCATGTCATTTCCTGAGAAAAACACTTGCCAACAGAACAGGGAAAGGCTTTTTACCTCCTTATATGCTCTCTATGGATGAATTCATAGATTATGTTCATGATCAGGTTCTTGGTCTGAGAAAAAGGAAAGTCGAGACCATTGACGCAGTTTCACTATTATACGAAATACACAAAAAGACAACTCCAATTCTTGGTAAAAATAACTTTATCAATCCTGACAGTTTTTTTCCTATCGGATTGAAAATATATCAAGATATCGAAGAATTTCTAATCGAAAACATCAGTGCTTCAAGTGTAAGAAATATTAACCATCTTGCAGACGAAAATATTCCAGAACAAACTGCTCAAAAGCTCCAGACAATCTCAGTATTCTATGAAGAGTTCTATAAAAATATAGATGAATTCGGTTACTCAACAAGGTCTTCGAGATATTGCACTGTCGCCGAAAAACTTGATGTCAAACATTTCATCGGATTTGCAAAGCTTTTATTCGCAGGGTTCTTTGCCTTTACAAAAACAGAGCAAAAGCTTTTTAAAAATATGATGAAATGGAATAATACCATTTTTATCTTTCAGGATGGCACAGGCATTGAGGAGAAGTTAAAAGAACTGGATTTAAACTTAAAACTGGATATAACATTTAAATCTGAAAAGACTGCACCAAAACCAATTATTCATTTTTATAAAAGTTCAGATAGACACGGCCAGACCTTTGGTATAAGCAGCATCATTTCCAAAGATCTTGATAATAAAGAAAAGATAGACAAGGAGACTGTTATAGTCCTGCCATCTTCTAACTCTCTCTTTCCAATATATCATCATGTGCTTTCACTATTTGAGCCCGATCAATTCAACATATCAATCGGATACCCTTTATACAGAACCCCCCTGTTCGGGTTTTTCAATAATCTTATGGAACTCATTACATCAATGGATGGAGAACGTTTCTATATACCTGATTATCTGTCCTTTGTACTTCATCCATATACAAAGAACATCTATTTTAAAAATAGATCTGATATCACAAGAATGCTCTTTCACGCAATCGAGGAAGCACTTATTGACAACAGGACAAAGCGATTTTTATCTCTCGATGAACTGGAAGAAGACAGAGATGTGAAAAGATCATTAGAAAACAGAATATTGAAGAATGAAACGTCTATAAGTTTGCAGATGCTCATCGAACATCTGCGTGTTATACATAAAAACACAATCGGCAATATGCGATCTTTCAAAAATGTGAAAGATTTTGCAGACAAGTTAATGAATATTGCTTTGTACATATATAATAATAGCACTGCACGGTTTCATCCACTCTTTTATCCCTATGCAGAGTATTTTTTCTCACAGATGGATATTATCTCAAAATCACTTATGAAAGACTTGCAATTTGATCTAACTGTCAGCTATTTCAATCTCTTCAGGAAATGCATGACGGTCTGCCATATTCCTTTTGAGGGGACTCCACTTAGAGGAATACAGGTGCTGGGGCTTCTTGAGACGAGGAATATCAAATTTAAAAAAGTCTTCATGCTTGATGTTAATGAAGGAATCATTCCTGACACATCCAGGGAGGACTCAATACTGCCATTTAAAGCCAAAAAATTACTTGGGCTTCCAACATATCTTGATAGGGAAAAACTCATAGAATACTATTTTGATATGCTTATCAAAGGTGCAGAGGAAGTTCATCTTTTCTATGTCGAAAATGACAGGATGCAGCGAAGCCGTTTCATTGAAAAATTATTATGGGAAAAACAGAAAAAAGAGCTTCAGAATGATGAAGCGAAATATATCCAGGCGGTGCAATATACAATTAACCTGAAAAGTGATAAACCTGAACCTGTTTTAAAAACAAAAGATGTTGTCACTTTTCTGAAGTCATTTACCTATAGTGCATCCTCACTCGATACCTATCTCTCATGCCCAATTAAGTTTTATTACAGAAATGTATTGAAGATCAGCGAAAAAGAAGCTTTTTCAGAGGAGCTTGAGAAATCTGATATCGGGAATTTTGTACACAATGTTCTGGAGAATTTCTTCAAAAATAAAATAGGACGTATCCTTACAGAAAAAGACTTGAATATTCGAGAGCTCGACCGGATAATAACAAGTAAATTTGCTGAATGGTATGGTAAAAATCCAGTAGGACAGACATTCCTGCTCAAACAGCAAATCAGGAAACACCTGAAAGAATTCATTCTTCATTACCAGATTCCAAAAATAAAAGAACAGAAGATTAAGATTCTGAATATTGAACATAGACAGATTATTAATATTAATTCCTTTAACCTGTATGCACGCATAGACAGAATAGAAAAAAGAGATGACAGGACAGTTATACTGGATTACAAGACATCATCGAGCAGAAATTACCTGAGTATAAATTTCAAAAAGCTTGATCCTGACAGAAAAGAGACATGGGCAGATTCAATAGGCACTCTACAGCTTCCTTTTTATCTTATTGTTTACTCTGAAAATATTAGGCAGAGCCCTGAAACGATTGACAGCATGTTCCTACTACTTGGGAAAACAACAATAGATGAAAAGATAGAAGTACCTTTGTTTAAAGAAGAGGATGATATAAAAACACAGTATGCTCTTTTACGTGAAATAATATTCAAACTCCTTAATGAAATTACAGACCCTGCATCCCCTTTTTATCCAACTCTAACACCCCAGAAGGTCTGTGAAAGATGCGAGTATAGGTATTTCTGTTCTAACCAGGGATAAAGTGACATGTTACTGAATATTATTCAAAATGGAGAGAACGTTCAAAATCGCTTGGTTTACTTGATGCTGATTTCGCCACACTCAATGTTATTTTATCAGCGTGATATAACTCGGCAAGATGCTGGTCGAATGTTTGAGTACCTGAGAGTTCTTTTCCTTTCTCAATATAATCATTGATCTGTGCAAGCTTTTCTGGATTAGCAATACAGTCTTTGATAGATAGAGTTGATATCATAATCTCACATGCTGGAATCATTCCTTTACCATCTTTCCGAGGAAGAAGTCGCTGTGAAATAATAGCCATAAGAGATTCAGCCAGTCGATACCTTACAGCGTCCTGTTCATTTGCAGGAAATACACTGATAAGTCGGTTTATTGTTCTTGCTGTATCAATTGTATGAACCGTTGAAAATACAAGATGACCAGTTTCTGCTGCCTTCAGAGCAACATCAATAGTCTCGTAATCACGCATCTCCCCTACAAGTATTACATTTGGGTCCTGCCTTAAGGCGGAGCGGAGTGCATCTGCAAAGTTGGTGGTATCAAGTCCCACTTCACGCTGAGTAATTGAGCATTTAATATCTTTATGAACAAATTCAATAGGGTCTTCAATGGTAATAATATGACACTTTTTTTCCATGTTAATATGATTTATTATAGCTGCCAGTGTAGAAGTTTTCCCACTCCCTGTAGCACCGGTTACGAGTACTAAACCGCGTTCAAAAGTTATCATCTGACGTATGCTCTGTGGAAGACTTAGCTCATCGAATGTGGGAACTTTATATGGTATGACACGCATGACAATGCAATAACGTCCCATCTGTCTGAAAATGTTCACCCTGAATCGCCCTTGGTCGGGAAGTTCATAAGATGTATCTATTTCAGATCTATCCAGATTTTCCTTGTACACAACCTTAGACATAAGGAAGTTTGCAATAGCTTCGGTATCCTCTTTAGTTAATTTTGGTGCTTTTATCCAGTGAAGATCTCTTGAGACACGGAACATAGGCGACATTCCCACCTTAAAATGAATATCACTTGCACCATAATTTACTCCTGCAGCAAGAATCTGCTGTAAAGTGCGCTCATCCATTTCCTTCCCTCTCTTTAAGTTTCTGATTCGCCTTTCTTAAGCGTTCCGACAGTGCAAAACAGAAAGACCTGTATATCTTTGCTGCTAATTTATTATCGGTATTCATTAGCTGTTCGAGGTCTCTCTTGTTAATCTTCAATAGTTGAGTATCACCAATTGAAACTACACTGGCTGATGTAAGCTCATCCTCTATCAGTGACATCTCGCCAAACATTTCGCCAGGTTTCAGTTTCGCCAATAATGTCTCTTCCCCACCATCAGACTGAAAAACCTTCACTTCTCCCCTTATAATTATATAAAGAGCTTCTCCCAGAGAATTTTCTTCAATAATAAGCTCACCATCAGTTTTATAAACATGTGTGCAGATATTTGCGAGCATACGCGTTTCCTCAAAAGATAACTGCTTGAATAAAGAGCACTCCTGAATCTTCTCAATACCGTCTATGATTTTTAAGCCTTCTATCTCGATCTCTGACATAATTATATTAAGCCTGCATTTTAACAGCTCGTTTTTAAGCTCTTTAAAATAGTAATAGGTTTTTAGCAAAAAAGCAAATGATACACAAACAATCGAAATCTTATATTTCTTTCATCTTTTCCACTCAAATGCATATTGGACATTTACAAACATATTCATCAATAAACTTGTATTTATTGACCTGATTCTTTGCTTCTGTATGGAAAATACAGCTTGAATACTGTTCCTTTTCCAACGGTGCTATTAACTTGAATTAACCCACCATGATTTTCAATAATTTTTTTAGTGATAGAGAGACCAAGTCCGGTTTCACTCCCAGTCATTTTAGTTGTAAAAAATGGCTCAAAGATCATCGCAATATTTTTTTCCGAAATTCCGATTCCTGTGTCTTCTATCGTTACAATGACGTAATTTTTGCCCTTGATAGAATCAATACTTGTTGTGATAGTCAATTCTCCACCTTTGGGCATAGCATCAATTGCATTAGATATGAGATTCTCAATTGCTGCTTTTACCTGTTCTTTATCAAAATAAATTTTGGGGATTTCTCCAAGAACTTTTTTTATAGATATTGACCGGGCACTTAAAATATCCTCATACAGCTCAAATATCTCCCCTATAAGATAGTTTATATCCTGGTTTTCCCTGTTAAGAATTGCTTTTTCCGAGAAAAATAGTACATCCTTCAAAATTTCTTCGAGTCTTTTAGTTTCTGAATAGATTGCTTCAATATATTGCTTTGCCTTTGGATTATCTGGGATTATACCTAACAATCTCTTAGTTAACCCTCCAATAACGGTTATCGGATTTCTTATTTCATGTGCTACATTTGCTGTGAGTCGCCCGAGTGCTGAGAGCTTCTCATATTCAATTATTTCTTCTTTGAGTCTCTCTTCTGCTTTCTGGAATTCGGTTATGGATTCATAAAGTTCATCGAGCATCTTTCGAAGTGACGAAAGCTTCTTCATTAACTCTCTCTTTTTCTTATCTCTCTCGCTCAAACTGATGATCTCCTTACAATTATCAAAGATTACAATGCATCAATATATTAAGTATTAGATATTATACAAAAGGATCATCACAAAAAAGTTGGTAAGGTCATGAGGATTCAAGGGGTCAAGGACTCGAGGGAAATGCTTAGGGTACTAATAAAATCCTTAGAAAATAAGCACATGAATCATGGAATCCTTTTTAGCAACTAAATTGGAGGTGAACCATATAAAATAAGTATAAAGTATAAACGGATAAGAAATAAACCGTAAAGACTTTTCATGATATCCGAAATTTAAAAAAGTTATATTAATATCAAATCTGGATAGAATAAGAATAAATCTATGGATGGATATCTCATAAATATAATCAATCGACAGGATGTTTAATATAACGGTTCTTCAGGGAATTGTGTGGATAAATAATTTTTGAGCAATATCTTCATTATTTGGGTTAATGTATCATGTAAAATTATATTTACAAGGAGGTTTTTTGAAACACTTAATATGCTTTTGTTATATGGTTTGTTTGACTATTTTTTTATTTGCAGCAATTGATTCGTTTGCTTTGAATCTTGAGGATCAACCACCGGTCGTTATCAGAACATACCCTGAATCTGGTGCCAAGGATGTTGAACCTTCTATCTCAGAAATCCGTGTCACATTCAGTAAGGAGATGATGGACGGAAGTTGGTCATGGGTTCAAATTGCACCCGAGAACTTTCCTGAGATTATCCGTGGGCCAAGATATCTTGATGACAGAAAGACATGTGTTATTGATGTTCGACTTGAGCCTAACAGGACATATATTATATGGCTGAACACCCAGAAATTTCAGAATTTCAAGGATACTAACGGTAGACCTGCTCAACCCTATCTTCTTATGTTCGAAACAAAAAAATAGAATTAAAAAGCAAAAGACAATGAATGAATTTCTCCTGTCTTTATGTCTTTCATTTGAAGTCTTAACTCTTTCCCTATCTTTGCCTCGCCAGGGAAGAAAATAAAGCCATATGTGATTGATTTTGGGGTGATAACTTTATTTTCTATGCTCTTATTCCTTAAATCCTCTGATATTTTTCTTTCTGCATTGCCAGAAGTTATAGCATGCGTTCCACCAGCTGTAATACCAGCCGCTGCTCCAACTGCTGCACCCTTTCCTGCTGATTCAGCAACACTTTCGCCTGTAACAATTCCGATTGCAGCTCCTATTACAGCTCCTCCAATACCACCCAGAACTCCCCATTTTGCTGCTTCAGAACTTATTTTTGCAATTTCGGTTTTACTGGCAATTCGTTCATATACAAGGTTCTTGTCCATAATAGGCCATATATTGTTCTCTTTATCAACAAGAAAAGTCTGGGCTGATACGATTTCATATGAATTTTGTCCTATGTTATCAAAGACAACTTGAACGGGAAGGATTTCTGCAGCGGTGATATTAAAACCAAATGCCTTTTCAGCATCTTCAGGATTGTTGTATGCAAAAGCTGCTACTTTTGTCTCACCAATCGCCTTAACATTTGGATAAGCATCAGGCATTTTGAAAGGTGATGTCTGCCTTTCATATTTTGTACAGTTTGATAAAAAAAAGATTGTCAATATAATCAAGAAAATAATATTTCTTTTCATCTATGCTCCTTCCGTCTATTTGATAGTCTAATTCTATCACGATTTATAATTATTCTTCTATAAAAAGATTAAACACCTTATAATATTATCTAAAACATCGTGAGTCTTTGAACCAAAAAGGCAGGTGAAAATAATATAATATCTAAACAAAATTTGCTGGCAAGTTTTTCCATAATAAGAATAAAGCAAAGTCTGACTGCTTCATAAATCCAATGAATCGCTTGCAGGACATAACTAAAAATAGATATAAAAGAGAGGTTGGTCATGGAAGAAATTAAACGAATTGCTTTAGTCGCACACGATAATCGTAAAAAAGATCTAATGGAATGGGTTGAGTGGAACTATAAGACCTTAATTGAGCATAAATTGATATGTACAGGGACTACTGGAAAATTGATTGACAAAATCATAAGATCTAAATTAAAAAATGAAACTGAAGTACAATATGAAATAACCTTATTAAAATCAGGCCCATTGGGCGGAGATCAGCAATTAGGTGCTATGATTGCAGATGGTAAAATCGATTTGCTAATCTTTCTCTGGGATCCAATGGAGCCTCAACCTCATGATGTAGATATCAAGGCATTACTTAGAATAGCTGTTTTATATAACATTCCCACTGCATGTAATCGGTCAACAGCCGATTTCATGATTTCATCTCCTTTATTGAAAACAAAATACGAACCAATATTAACCGACTACTCAGGTTATATAAAACGCATCCTACCTTATGAGTAATAATATAAGGTCTATCCTGATCCAGGAGGAAAAGTTAAATGGCACTGAAAGTTATAAAGGCTTCAGGTGAGGCTGAAGAATTCGATATAAATAAACTAATTAATTCACTCATACATTCAGGAGCGACAGAAGAAATAGCCAGTGATATTGCTAAAAAGGTCGAGAGCCAGATAACACCATCGATGCCTACAAAACATATATACAAGATTGCCAGAAAATTGTTGAGAAAATATAGCAAAACAGCAGGCATGAGATATTCAATTAAAAAAGCAATATATTTGCTCGGTCCTTCAGGCTATCAGTTTGAAAAATATTTTACCGGGATACTCAAGGCATATGGATATTCTGCTGAGACAAATAGATTTCTCAAAGGCTACTGTGTAACACACGAGATCGATATTTTTGCAACAATTGATGGTATAGGAAGCATTATTGAATGTAAATACCACAGTAACGGCGGAAATCCAACAGATGTCAAAACCGCTCTATATGTATATTCAAGATTTATGGATATCAAAAAGGCATCAGAGTTGAACCCAGAAATAGGCGTTCCAGTAAAAGAGGGTTGGCTTGTAACAAATACAAGATGTACTTCTGAAGCAATACAATATGCTAAGTGTGTAGGCATGAAGATTGTTAGCTGGAAATATCCATCTGAAAACAGCCTCGAAAAAATGATAGAAGGTAAAAGACTTTATCCTGTAACCATCCTGCCTTCAATTAAAAAGCCAGCTATTGAAATGCTTTTTCAAAACAATATTATTTTTGTCAGAGATATAGCTGAAATGGATGAAGATGTTTTTATAAAATGTAGCAAGCTCGATATTATATCTGCACGCTCTCTGAAAAGAGAAGCTGATGAATTATACTTTAATTCAAAGCCTGACTCTACATATTCAGACCATTAAATCTATCAACTAAATATTTTTAAATCACATTGAATTGTAGTGATCTTTTTTCAGGGTACACAAGCTATAAAGTATTGAAACAGGTAAATTCACAAATTCAAAGGCTATTTAACTTTCTATCCTGTACCAACACGATTATACGTTATTCTTCAATAATGAGAATTTCTGCTCTTCGATTTTCAGCTCTCCCCCTGGATGTTTTGTTCGTTGCAATCGGCTTTGATTCACCATACCCAGCAATAGATATATTTGCTTCTTTCGAAACACGCGATTGAATAAAATAATTTTTTATAGCGTTTGCCCTTCTTTCAGATAGCTTCTGATTATATTCATCTTTACCAAAGCTATCGGTATGTCCCTCTATCTTGATCTTGGAATTCGGGTATTTCTGAAGAAATTCTAATGCTTCCTGCAATTTAATTTTCTCATTCTTTTTGATATTGTATTTGTCAAAGTCAAAGTTTACGGTAAGTGCTATTTTATTGATAATCTTTGGCTTTTCTACAGTTTTTATTTCAGGTTTCATTTCTGTTTCTTGGGATAATGGCACTGTTGGCTTTGGAGATACTACGTTTACAGTCACACTGGCTTCTTTAGTTCCCCCAACACCTGTAACACGGCCAGTATATGTTGTGGTTGTCGTCGGGCTTACTGTCTTTGTAATACCTGTGATAGGAACCTCTTCTCCATCCAGCATCGCAGATTTTACAGTCCCCGAGGTCGTGAAAGTCAAGACAACAGATTTTCCTAACTCAATTTCTCTTGGCGAAGCATCTAAAGAACAATCAGCAGGTGGAGGGCAGAGTGCATTTGCCATTGCCGTTGCATTTTTTGCCATTTGTATTGCTTCTTGAGTCCAGCATTCCGAGTATACACGATATGCCTCTTCCATGAGATCTTTTGAAGCCTTAAATTCATCTGGACATACCTTATCCTTTTCTGATTTCTGAGCATTTTCAACTGCCTTTGCTGCTTCTGGTAATTCAGGATGGTAGTACCAGATTGAACTTCCTTCTCTCGGTGCATATACTCGCCCTGCACATCCAATCAGAAAAATCATAGCTACAAAAACAGTCATTGATAGTAAAAATATCTTCCTCATATATCCCCCTTTCTTAAATTTAAAAATATCTTAAATGGAGTCATTTTATTTATAACAACACAATTATATCACATTTTTGTCTCTTTTTAAGGCAATCACCCCAAATTTTCCGAAACTTTTTTGAAGCTTTTTTTAAATTGATTAGCCCATATTATTCATGAAAAATCTGGCAGATGCGGTATTTGAGCGGTTTTAAATTCTTTCGAAGAAAGAATTTTCCTCGGTGGCTCGATGGTTATCGAGCCGAGAATGAGAGAGAATACTGCGTCTGCCAAGTATCTATAAGTTTATGAATAAAGTGGGTTAAAAATCCGTTAGAAAAATCTATCTTAAAAGGTCGTGAAGTATCAATTAAACTCCTGTCAGTCAATCATTTACAGGCTATTGCACATGCATAAGCGCATAAATCAAATAAAAAGGCTTGCATTTCTGCAAACCCTTGATATTTTTGGTGGCGGGGCCTGGATTTGAACCAGGGACCTTCGGGTTATGAGCCCGACGAGCTACCGGACTGCTCCACCCCGCGATAGTTATTTATTAACAATAACTTATAACAAAATTTTTTGTCAAACAATTTAGTACAAGAAGGGTGTATATAGGGTTTTTCAGTAACTCTAAAATTTCTTCCTCAAAGCTTCTTTTATAAGATCCTTCATCTCTCTGACAGCTATTTCTATACCAACAAGCACAGCCCTCGATATAATGCTATGCCCAATATAAAGTCCTCTGATTCCCTGTATGGATGCAATTCTTGAAACATTGTAATAATTAAGACCATGGCCTGCATTAACGAAAAGACCTAAATCTATCCCATATTTTATTGCTTTTATAATACGATTCAATTCTTTTTCCTTTTTTTGTCCATCTGCATTTGCATATATTCCTGTATGAATCTCGATCATATCTGCTCCAACATTTTTTGAAACTTTCACATCATCAATATCAGGATTTATAAAAAGACTTACAGGGATTCCTGCTTTCTTTATCTTTTTTATAGCTTCTTGAATATATTTTTTTTGTGATTTCACATCCAGTCCACCTTCTGTTGTCAGTTCCTGTCTTTTTTCAGGAACCAGAGTAACAAGATCGGGCTTAGTACTTATTGCAATCCCAATCATTTCTTTTGTTGCAGCCATTTCAAGGTTCAGTTCAACAGGAACAAACTCCTTCAATAGTTTTAAATCCCTATCTTGGATATGACGTCTGTCTTCCCGCAAATGAACTGTAATACCATCAGCACCCCCTAAAATAGCAAGAGTAGCAGCCATAACAGGATCAGGCTCAATTCCCATTCTTGCCTGTCTTATTGTAGCTACATGATCTACGTTTACACCAAGAATCATATCAGCATATCCTGGGCAACTGGTCTCCTGAAAGCATTTCAACTATCCTTGTACCACCAATGGAAGTCTTTAATAAGACCGTGCTTTTTGGTGATTCGTGAACCTCTCCAATAATTTGCGATTCTTTTCCAAGAGGATGCTTTCTCATTGTTTTTATTAATAACTCTGCGATAGAACAATCAACAATCGCAACAAGTATACCCTCATTTGCCACATAGAGTGGGTCAAGTCCAAGAAGTTCACAAGCTCCCCTTACACCAGGTGGCACTGAAATCAGGTCTTCATATATCATAATGCACAAACCTGAATCAACAGCTATCTCTTTCAGAGTTGTTGCCAGACCTCCTCTTGTAGGGTCTCTCATAGCATGAATCTTCTTTGTTCTTTTGAGCATCTCCTGAACAAGACCATTCAAAGGTGCAGTATCGCTTAATACAGGTGGGTTAAAACTCAGGCCATTTCTCTCACCAATAATCGATATGCCATGATTTCCAATAGGCCCACTTAAAATCACTTTGTCAGTCGGTTTTACTTGAGATGGTGAAACTTCAACCCCCTTTCGTATAATACCAACACCTGAAGTGTTAATGAATATGCCATCTCCTTTTCCTTTATTTACTACCTTTGTGTCACCAGCTACTATTTTTACTCCTGCTTTATGAGCAGCTTCAGACATAGATATTAGAATCTTCTTTAAATCATCAAGAGGGAATCCTTCTTCAAGAATAAGGCCTGCTGTTATATAGAGTGGAATTGCACCTACCATAGAAAGGTCATTAACAGTCCCATATACAGCGAGTTCACCTATATTCCCACCAGGAAAAAATACTGGCGATACAACATAAGAATCTGTAGTTAATGCAACTCTTCCTTTATTCAGGTCATCAACAACAGCAGAATCGTTGAGTGTTTTCATTTCAAACTGTGGGGCAAAATGTTCTCTTATCAACTGATACATAAGCTTCCCACCACTACCATGACCAAGAAGAATACGTTCCATGATGAGACCTCCATAATTATTTAATGTTATTTTAGCATACTATTTAATATGCAATTAACCCAAAAATGCATTTAATATAATGCAGATGTTGTGAAAAAATTTATTTTTCGATACCTTAGTGTACCTTTAATTCCACCCTTGGTAAGGGGGGATTAAGGGGGGTATCGAGTTAAATAAATTTTTTGAGCAATATCTGCATTATTCAGGTCAACCTGAAGGAATCCATATTGCTGAAAGAAAAAGTGGCAGTTCAGCAACACATTTAGGACCTATTATAACCTTCCAGCAACTTAATTCTTCAATTCCTTCTTTTAGTGAAGCAGCAAGTCCAGGGATTATGATCTCTTTCCTATCTACTTTTTTTTCTATCCCTGTTTCTTCTACTGCTCTTAGTATTCTTTCTGCTGTAAGCGTTTGATATATCATAGCCATATCAACTGTATTGCCATCTGTATCTACAAAAACAACATAGAAAGGACAGTTTGTTGTTCCTAAAACAGATAGAACAACTTGTTCAGTGTAGTCATTATTTCCAGTTATGATAATCAATGAATCTTTTTTAGGATTATTTAATTCAATAAGCCCTTTCAGTCCAGGTCTTGGATGAACAAGAAGTGGAACCTCAGGCCATATTTCTCGAATATTTTGCACAACCTTAATGGCATGTGCCTTGTTTGTGCTGATGAAGGGACATTCATCCGGATTTTTTATACCAGCGAGAATTGCTTCTATAAATTTATCACATGAAGAGAAGCCGCATTGAACACAATCTGTATTATTGAAGTATTTCAGAAAATTGATTTCATCAAAATATAAATCTGCAGATTTCAAAAATCACACCAACTTTAGTTTGAATCATTTAATAATTCCTGAATATTTATAATATGCTGCACAGCTTCCTTCTGTGCTAACCATACAAGCTCCGACTGGATGTTCAGGGGTACAACCTTTCCCAAAAAGCTTGCAATCTGTTGGAATTTTTACTCCTCTTAAGACAGAGCCACACTGACAACCTTTTGGCTCCTGAGCTTCAGGGATATCGAATTTAAATACTTGATTAATATCTCGATGCTTCATATTGTCCCTTAACTTAAGCCCACTCTGAGGTATTACTCCTATCCCTCGCCAGTTTGCATCACATAATTCGAAATATTCTTCAATAAGAGCCATTGCTTTTCGATTCCCCTCTTTTCTGACAACTCTCGTATATTGAATCTCAACATCTGCCCTTCCCGAGGCAATCTGTTCTAACAACATCACGATAGCTTGAAGAATATCTTCCGCTTCAAAACCTGTTATAACAGAAGGAATTCTATAATCATGAGCAATAAATTCATATGGTTTGCTCCCGATAATTGTACTCACATGACCGGGAAGAATAAAGCCATCAATATGTAGATCGGGTGAATCCAGAAGTGCCTTGAGGGCTGGAGGTACAACTTTATGTGCAGAGTAAATATAGAAGTTCTTAATGCCTGCTGTCTCTGCTTCAAGAATTGTACCAGCAACAGATGGAGATGTTGTCTCAAACCCTGTTGCAAAGAAAATAACATTTTTATCCTGATTTTCTGAAGCAAGTTTCAGTGCATCCATTGGAGAATAAACAATGCTGACATGTGCTCCCTCAGCCTGTGCGTGAAAGAGGGACTGTTTATTACCAGGCACACGCATCATATCACCGAATGTAGCGAGAATACTACCATTGATTCTCGAAATTGCTATTGCAGTATCAACATCACGTATCGGAGTTACACAAACAGGGCATCCAGGCCCACTGAGAAATTTAACAGTTTTTGGGATTATATCTCTGATACCATGCCTGAAGATTGCTACTGTATGAGTACCGCATACTTCCATGAGTTTTATGGGTCTGCCAATTGTCTTACTTAGTTTTTCTATTTTTTCAATTATTCTCTTCATTAGCATCTCCTCATTATTCCAAGTTCAATTAATGATATTCATACATTGCTGTCCAGAATAATCATTCCTGCCTTTATCCTTTCCCGTATAATATATGCCTGACCAAGCGATATTCCGGCATCATTTGTTGGTACTTTATCATGTATAAATACTTCCATACCTTCTGATTCAAGATCAGGAATCAACCTCTCAATTAAATACATATTCTGAAATACTCCACCGCATAATGCAACTCGATGGATCATTGATAGTGAAGCGAGTTTTTTTACAACTATTATAATTGTTCTGATAATGGTGTTATGAAATTTAGATGAAATAGTTGCCTTGTCTATCCCTCTTTCTATATCCTCTATTATCCTGAAGATAGTTTGGGAAAAATCAATTTCAATGGGGTCCTTAAATTTTACATTTGCAGGATAATCATCAATAACATCTGGCTTAGTTATAGCCTCAAGAGCAATAGCAGCCTCACCTTCAAAAGTATTCTTATCGCAGACACCTATAATTGCTGAAACTGCGTCGAAAAGCCTCCCTGCACCTGATGTTAGAGGGGAAAATTGCCCTTTATCAAGAATTTTTAAAATATCCTTGATCTTTTCCTCACCATATTTATCGATAAAACCGATTAAACGAAGGTAATGAATAACATCTTCTCCAGCAAAATCTTTCACATAACTAACTGCTATTCTCCAAGGTTCTTTTACTGCAACTTCTCCGCCAGGAAGAGGGATATATTTAAAATGGCCTGCTCTTTTGAATCCTTCGATATCTGCTATTAAAAACTCACCCCCCCATAAATTACCGTCAGTTCCATATCCAGTACCATCAAAGGATACACCAATTATCTTTTCCTTAATTCCTTTTTCTGCCATCACAGAAGCTACATGTGCATAGTGATGCTGTATGCCAATCTTTTTGATGTTATTCTGCTTTAAAGCCCACTGAGTAGACAGATACTGTGGATGAAGGTCATAAGCTAAGGCTACAGGGTTTACCCTGTATACATCTTTTAAATTCTTTAAACTCTCTTCAAAAAACATCAATGTCTCGTAGTTCTCCATGTCTCCGATATGCTGACTTGGGATCGCATAACTCCCTTTTGTTAGGGTAAAAACATTCTTTATATCAGCTCCGCAACCTAATACATCTGGTCCATCTTCATGAAGGGTGATCGGATCAGGAACATATCCTCTTGAGCGCCTGATAAAAGAAATTGAAGACCCATCCTTCATGACTTTAAGTACTGAATCATCTACCCGCATAAATATATCCCTGTTATGAATAAGAAATGCATCCGCAATATCTGCAAGCTTAGAAATTGCCTCTTCATTATTAATAACGATGGGTTCTTCTGCAATATTTCCGCTTGTCATGACAAGTGCATCAAAATTGGGGGTAATGATTTCACCTTGATTCACCCCTTCTATCCCCCACTTATTAAATGAGGTTGGATAATAGAAAAGTAAATAATGCAATGGGGTATAAGGGAGCATAAAACCAATATATGGATTTTTTGGAGAAATAGCTTCTGGTAGAGTGTTTTTTAGTTTTTTTAAAAGTACTATCGGTCTTTTGTTAGACTTAAGAATTGATTCCTCAGCAGGTGATACTTCACAAAATTGTTGTATGGTCTGCACATCAGGCGCCATGAGTGCAAAAGGCTTATTACTTTTTCTCTTTTTTAAACGTAATCTATTCACTGCCTCTTCATTTTTTGCATCACATGCGAGGTGAAAACCTCCCAGACCTTTTATTGCAACAATCATCCCTTTTTTAAGTAACTCTATGGTATTTTCTATTGGGTTCTGGTAGCTAACCATTGATGGTTGACTGCTGACTAAACTTACCTGTGGACCACACACAGGACATGCATTTGGCTGTGCATGAAACCTTCTGTTGCCTGGATTATGGTATTCATTATTACAATCATTACACATCTTGAACACAGACATTGTAGTATTTGGTCTATCATACGGAACAGACTTTGTAATAGTATATCTTGGCCCACAATTAGTACAATTTATAAATGGATAAAGAAACCGTTTATCATTCTTATCAAGAAGTTCCTTGAGACAATCAGCACATATAGATACATCAGGAGAAATTAAAGTAAAACTACCTTCGTCCTTACTCTTTTTAATGCTGAATTCAGTATAACCAAAGTAAGGCAGATTTATAATATCTATTCTCATTATTTTTGAAAGCGGCGGGGCTTCTTTCTGAAGTCGCTCAATAAAAGCAGTACTTTCATCCCCTTCAATCTCTATAATTACACCATCAGTTGAATTTAAAACAAAACCTTTGAGATTGAGTGATTTTGCAAGGTTGTATACGAAAGGTCTGAATCCAACTCCCTGGACAATTCCTTTGATTACTATCTTTAATCTGGGATACATTGTTAGTTTCCGAATTCTTTTCTACTTTACCTTTGATTTTACCCATTCTGTCCATTTGCTTATTCCCTCCCCGGTTTTACAGGAAACTTCAAATATTTTTAATTTCGGGTTAAGGGATAATGAATCCTTCTTTATCTTTCCTAAATCTGCATTGGTATAAGGCAGTAGATCGATCTTATTTAAAATAAGAGCTGATGATTCCTGGAACATTAATGGATATTTAAGTGGTTTGTCATCTCCTTCTGCTATACTTAAAAGCATCACTTTTATATCCTCACCTAATATGAATTCTGCAGGACATACAAGATTGCCAACATTTTCTATAATAAGAAGATCGAGTTTTTTCAATGGCAAATCTTTCATTACTGCATTAATCATATTTGCATCGAGATGGCAACCGCCGCCGGTATTTATTTGAACAACAGGTACTCCAAGACTGTCAATACGTTTTGCGTCATCATTACCTACAATATCCCCTTCTATTACACCTATCTTAATTTTTCTTTTTAGGTCTTTAATCGTCCTTTCGATCAGTGATGTTTTTCCTGCTCCTGGAGCGCTCATGATGTTTATAACAAATACTTTAGCTTCCTTAAAAAGCTTTCTGTTTTCTTCAGCAATTCTCTCATTCGCTTCAAGAATATTCTTCACAACTCTTAATTTCATTACTAAAAAACCTCCATCTCATCAATATTCAATTCCCTACCTGTTTCGACCACTAGTTGCGTACTTCCACATTTTGGGCATTCTAATACATATGCCTCTTCAACGGAAAATCTGTTTTTACAACTCTTACAGTATCCGCCAACCTTAATCTCATTTATAGTCAGAGAGGCCTTTTCAGCGATTGTACCAATTTTCAATGATTCGAAGGCAAAAAGGAGAGAATCGGGCACCACACCTGAAGCCTTACCAATCTTAACCCTTATGGATTCTATCCCTTGATAACCACTCTTTTGACAATGTTCGATTGCTAATTCAAGCAGGCCCTGAGCTATTGATACCTCATGCATTAGATTCTTTTGTTAATCTCTCCTTTTCTTTTTCGTATGCTTCTTTGCCTGCTTCTATAGCAGTGGATATCATGGATTTCTTGTCATGTACAAACTCCTTGCCTTTATCGATTGTTGATGTAACCCTTTCTTTTATGCTTCCTGCATAATCCACTGCTTTGTCTTTTAACTCATCTGTTAAATCTCTGATTTTTTGTCTTGTTTCCCGACCTGACTGAGGAGCTAAAAGCAGTGCAACCCCTGCACCTACTAAACCACCAAGTAAAAACGAAAGAAGTATGCTACCAGTACCATACCCACCTTCTTCTCTCATTCTCCATCTCCTTTCTTTGATAAAAAGTTATTCAATAAAACTCCGAGGCCGGTTCGTATCCCAGCTCTTATACCTGCAGCTTTTATTGATGTTACTGCAGTAATTTGACCAATGATATTTCCAATCTGTTGAACTTTCATACCAATGTCACTTAAAATTTTTGAAAGGCTTTTCATATCCGAAGTTATTGTATTTAAATCTTCAGAAACATTTCTTAAATTTCTCAAAAGAATTTGTAATTCTTCAAGCACGGGTTTAAGAGAAGTTTCGGTTGTTCTTAAAAAATCATTAAGTGATCGAATTGTTCTCCTTAAATCTATTATTAACAAAATGATAAAGAAAGCAGTTGTAACAGCTGTTAAAACTAAGAGTATTATCCAGAATTTATTCATTGCAAACCCTTTTTCATATGGATATCATTCCTCCTTCTCGCCTAAAATCCTTCGAAAGATTCTGGACAAGCCATAGTAAAAATAGTTCTTAAATTTTAAATTCTTTACTGACAAATTAATATAATTATAACAGATTAAATTACGAGTAGGAAACAAAATTTCATCTTTATTTGCTATTTGTTACTGTAATGAATTAATTTGTCAGTACATTTATGGTATTCTAAATATTCATGAATCATGAATTTTTCATAAAACGTACTCTGAGACTCGCAGCAAAAGCAAAGGGTTTGACAAGTCCAAATCCTATGGTTGGAGCTGTTCTCGTTAAGAATGGTAAAATACTTTTTGAAGCATATCATGAAAAGCCAGGCACACCCCACGCAGAAGCGCTTGTATTATCAAAAGCTTCTGAAAAAGTAAAAGATGCAATCCTTTATATAAATCTTGAACCATGCTGTCATACTGATAAAAGGACACCACCCTGTACTAAGGTAATAATAAAATCTGGAGTAAAAAAAGTTGTAGTTGGAATGATTGATCCTAATCCAAAGGTTTCTGGAAAAGGACTACTTGAGCTTCAAAATGCGGGAATAGAAGTAGTAACAGGTGTTCTTGAAGATGAAGCAAAAAGGTTGAATGAATTTTATATCAAGCATATAACTACAGGAAAACCTTTTGTTATCTTGAAAGTTGCGATGACACTTGACGGTAAGATAGCCACACCAGAAGGACAATCTAAATGGATTACCGGAGAAAAGTCTCGAAAATTTGTTCACCAACTCAGAAGCTCTGTTGATGCAGTTATGACAGCAATAGGAACTGTAAAAGCAGACGATCCACAACTTACATCCCGCATAAAAACCGGAAAAAATCCTGTAAGGATAGTTATTGATCCAGCTCTTGAGATACCGGTAAATGCAAAAATACTTCAGACACCACCTGATACAATAATTGTTACAAAAACGCAATCATCAAAGACAAATTATTTATTGAATTCAGGAATTAAATTTATATTTTATAAAATAAATCTTGATCTTAATTGGCTTATGAAAAAACTTGGTGAAATGGGAATAATATCAGTACTTGTCGAAGGTGGTTCATCAATAAATTCTTATTGTCTCAACGAAGCCATAATTGACAAAGTTATGTTCTTTATTGCACCCAAGATTATCGGTGGTAAGGATTCTTTTCCTGCAGTAGGTGGTAAAACATATAAAAAACTCGAAGATGCATTCAGAATAAAAAATACTACGGTTAAGAAAATCGGCGAGGATTTCATGATCCAAGGATATATAGATTACGAGGGTCTTTTATAAATGAACTTTTTATCTCTTTTCTTGAATTCGAAGCCGAACTTCTTATATGAAGATGAAATAAAATAGATTGTATTATTCACTGTTATTTTTATGCAAACTATTCTGAAAAAGCTAAACTAATCATCTTCACAAAATTATCCAAAAATATAGGATTGAATGCTCCATCAGCTCCTTTTTTCATAATAGTTATTACTTCTTTGATTTCTAATTCCCTTCTGTAAGGTCTTCGGCTTCTTAATGCATCAAAATAATCTGAGATTGCAACAAACTGACTGCATATGTGTTGTTTTTTGTGGTTTACTTTCAATTTTGGATAGCCCCTTCCGTCATATCTTAAATGATGTTCAAGTGCTACAATCGAAGCAAGTCGAGGAATACTATCGTGCTTTGAAAGATAACGTGCTCCATACAGAGGATGAAGTCTAACTTCTTCCCATTCTTTCTCATCAAGGGGAGATTTTTTTTCCAGTATTTCCTTTGCAATAAACAGTTTTCCAACGTCATGAAGCAATGCCGAAATACCTATATCACGAATCACATCATCCTTCATTCCAAGAGTTTCGGCTTGAAACATGGTTAGCACCGCAACATTCATAGCATGTGTATAAGTATATTCGCTATAAGATTTAACAGGACTTATCAATTTAAGGATTCCAACTTCTTTTCTGAAAGTAAGAATAAAATTTACAACAATTTCTTCAAGTCCGGCAATATTCAATTTCTTGAATGGAGAAATTCCGTGGTATACTTCTTTAACCATTTCAACTTGCTGAGAAGAGAAACTCTGTAGATTTTCCAGATCAATATCAATATTCGAATCAATCTTGAAGCCTCCGACCTTTATATCAATCACACCCGTCCTTATATGTACAAATGTTATTAAACTATCATCATTATCTGATATATAGTCAATCAATTGTTTTAACTCAGAATAAGTTATACCTCTTAAGAAATCTATTCTGGTGATACCTTTTCTTTTCAATCGCTTCATAAAGTTTATACCCTGAACTCCGACATCCCTTAAGGGTACCTTATTAGCAATCAGATCCTTCTCCACAATCATAATCTCGAGACTCTCCACACCTTTTAAAATTTCATTCAATATCGATAGCGCTTTTTGAGATAAGGCTTCAACGGAAGCATGCTCTTTTGAATAAAGCAAACAATTAGAAACAGCAGACATTAATGTTGATATAAATATATTTATTAAATCCATTTACTTCTCTTGTCCCTTGCTTAAACGTAGAGATATTTCCTGTATATATTCATTCTTCGATTTCATCCCAATTTTTATAAAGTCCTGTATATTTTCATATGGATAATTTTTTAATGTTTTGTATATCTCTTCTTTGAGTCTTTCGGTTATGCCTTTAAATATAATGCTCTTTTCTGATATTAAAGACTTTAAAACATCAAGAGCTCGTGGATCTCCGATTTCACCAAGAGCCTTTACTATTGGTATTTTATAATATAGATCAGCCCCACTTATACCTCTCTTTTTCAGCATCTGGATTAAATCTGGTACAACCTCTCGGATTCTGAATGAACCTGCGAGAGATATCGCCTGTTCCACAAGTTCTTTTTGCCCAGATCTAATAAAATCTTTAATCGCCTTAATCCCATAACTATCGCCTGCTGCAAGAAGACATTTAATTGCTTCTATACTGACCTTGAGGTTTTCGTGGCGGCAGTAAAGCCTAATATATGGAAGAACATCATATCTTTTTGTTTCACAAAGAATATAAATCATGTTTCTTTTAACAAACCATCTATTGTCATTTAGTCGTTTGAGTAATTCAGGAATCACTTTGTCTTTAAATCTAATCAGAAGACTTATTAAAAACTTTCTAACTATCTGTGAATTTTCATCAATCAGTGTGTCGAGTAATGCTGGAATTATCTTCTCATTATAATATTCACAGAGAAGAGCTGCCTCATCTCTCATCAGTCTTCCCACAACTCTCAACGAATCGATTATTTTTGCTATAAATTCTGATGAATTATAGTATTGCAGCAATTCAGAAGAAATTTCAGAAAATCTCTTCTCAGTATTATTTTTCTCCAGGACTTTCAATGCCTGAAGAACACGGACATATTGACCTGTCCACAGTAGTGAATCAATCTGTTCTCGAAGAATATCTGTAAAGATTTTATATTCCTCTTCATTGAGAATGTGAGAGGCCAACAATTCAAGAATTGTATAATTGAAATCTCGTTCAATATATTCATCATCATATGCTCTTTTAATTTCCGGGACTTCTGAGGCAATAACTTTAGATGCATCAAAGTTCATCAATTTCTGAATTTCTTTCTGATAAGTCTCATTAACAAATTTTTTAAAACCACCCTCAGCTAATAGATTGGCAATGTCAGGTGATAGAAATATATCATCCACAATAAACCCATCTTCTAAAGAACCATTTTCAATACCCCCTTGAGGAAGACTTGAGAGTTTGTCTATTAGATTCTTTAGTTCTTCTGGTATTGCTATTTTTTGTTCATTTATGGCACTTAGTACTTCAATTAGTTCCTCGATGGAGGTTTCTTTTAATATTTTATAAGCGGAATCTATATCCTTTGAAAAATTTCTCACAGCAGAATTTAGAAATTGTTTTTTAAGCTCTGGGCGTAGGTTATTAATAAAATCCATGAGCCTTTTTAAATCTTTACTTGAAAAAGCTGTTTCAGACGATCTTCTAATATAAGTGGTTATAACTTTATCATAGGTTTCTTCTTTCAGATTGTCGTAAGGACTTCTATTTAGAAATCGGGCAAGAATTTCAGGTGGGACCTCCTTCATATCATCTGATATTTCCTCTGTCTGTAATGTTCCCTCGAGAAGACCATATACATAACGCTCCCATAAAGGCGCCTCTGTATGTTTTGATGTCTTACCTTCATCAAATAAGAATGCTCCATAATCTATAAATCCAGTCTTGATGTGTATCAGATTCATTTCTTTAAACCTTTCCTGCAATTCCTCAGAAGTCATTCCATTAGCTTTTTCTGAAACCAATTTGTGAAATTCATATAACTCGTCTTTTGTCAATCCTGTTATAAATGAAATGTACGCAATATTCATCTTATTCAGATGAAGAGCAAACTCACTGTAAACAGGATTTTTTCTATCTAAATAAAAGTCATCAATAATCAAAGTATCTTTTGCAACAGCAAGAGTTATTTCAGGTCTTAACTCAAAAAGTTTTTGTAAAAATTCAAAAGCCCTGTTCAGTGATCTTTCTACTGAGGGATGATTTTTTGGATATATTGCAACATTTCGGCGTGAAATATTTAGTTCAATGATAGCATCACTCAGCAACTTAGCATCAAGAGGAATTTTTTCTGATTTATCCGGCATATTATTATTCTATTAAGAAATGAGCCGGACTTAGCCTCATGGAGGTGTTGTTTTTAAATTGATAGTTAATACTTTTTTTGATAGAAAGGAAAGAAGTTCTTTGATCCCCGTTCCTGTTATTGAAGAAACTTTAAAAAATTCCATATTTTTATTTTTACAATATTCCTTAATCCTGTCAAGTCTTGTTCCTTTAAATGCTAAGTCGAGCTTTGTCCCTACAACAGCCTGAGGTTTCTTTATGAGTTTTTCGCTGTATAATTCAAGCTCCCTGTTTATTTTTTCAAAGTTCTCAACTGGGTCGCCTCTTGCATCATCTGCTATATCAATAAGATGAAGAAGCACAGAGGTTCGTTCAATATGTCTTAAAAATTGAAAACCAAGCCCTGCTCCTTGATGAGCTCCTTCTATCAGCCCCGGGATATCAGCAACAACAAAACTTCTGTAATCTTCAAGTTTTACTACCCCAAGTACAGGATTTAGTGTCGTAAAAGGATAATCTGCAATCTTAGGACGTGCAGAAGAAATTACCGAGAGTAGAGTTGATTTCCCAGCGTTAGGTAGTCCGATAAGTCCAACATCTGCAAGTAACTTCAATTCGAGAATCAACCATTTCTCTTCCCCTTTCTCTCCTGGCTGTGCAAATCTTGGGGACTGTCTTTTAGGTGTTGCAAAATGAGCATTCCCAAGCCCTCCTCTGCCACCTTTTGCAACATATGCCTGTTTACCATTCTTATCGAGATCTTCTATTATGTCCCCTGTTTGTGCATCTTTTATAATAGTTCCAACAGGCACATAAATAATCATATCTTCACCATTTCTGCCATGCATATTTTTCCCCTTACCATGTTTTCCTCTTTCAGCTTTATAGTGGTTATGATATTTCTGATCAATAAGGGTATTTAGTTTGTTTGTAGCCTTTAAAATAACATCTCCGCCCTTTCCTCCGTCACCACCATCAGGACCTCCCTTAGGAACATATTTTTCTCTTCTGAAACTGATGCAACCCCTTCCACCATCTCCAGCTTTCACATATACTTTTACATAATCAATGAACTGCATTTATAAACTACCCCTATAAATAAATAATAATTACATAAATCATAATTCAAGTCATTGGTGTTCAAAATAATTAACTATATGGCTGAATGCTGAAGAAACACATAGATACTTGGCAGACGCAGTATTCTCTCTCATTCTTGGCTCGATATACATCGAGCCTCCGAGGAAAATTCTTTCTTCGAAAGAATTTAAAACCACTCAAATACTGAATCTGCCAAATTTTTCATGAATAACATAGGTTATTATACAAACAAAAAAAGGCGGAGTTTTCACCCGCCTTTTTCCTTATTAATTTATATATTATTTCGTTAAAGGGTAAACGCTAAGCTGTAAACGTGTTCTATCTTTACGTTCGAAGGTCAGAATTCCATCTATTTTTGCAAATAGGGTATCATCAGAACCCTTTCCAACATTCAATCCAGGATGGAACTTTGTCCCCCGCTGTCTTACAAGAATATTTCCAGCTTTGACAAACTGTCCACCAAATCGTTTTATTCCCAGACGTTTTGATTCACTGTCACGTCCGTTCCTTGAACTTCCTACCCCTTTTTTATGTGCCATACTTATCCTCCAATAACTATTTCATTGATTTTAAGTGATGTGTAAGGTTGTCTATGCCCTCTTAATTTCCTGTGATTTTTACGTGGTTTCTGTTTGAATACAAGAACTTTATCTGCTTTTCCGTGATCCATAACTTGTGCGATAACTTTTGCACCATTTATATAGGGTGATCCATAGAGAATCGCATCCTCTTTTCTCACCATCACTACTTTCTCAAGTGTTACAAGCTCTTCCGGTTGACTTGAAATTTTTTCAACTCTTATTGTACTACCTGGAATGACTTTATATTGTTTTCCATTGTTTTCTATAATTGCATACATACTGACCTCCAGAATGTTAAAATAACATAAAAATGTTTTTTAAAACAAGCATCACTCGCTTGAATCGAGGGAATTGAGAAATAGCTTCAATTTTTCCTTATCTTCGTAAGGAAGATCTATAAATTCTATACCAATATTATATGTTGGAGGTTCTTTTGACTCAACCTTTTCACAATTTACAATCTTACCATTTGCATTTATTATATTTTCGTTTATAAAAATCTCGAGAGCATACTTAGAATTAATATCTAAGGGAAATTCTGTCTCTACAAGCATTCCTGAAAGACTTAGCTTTTTTACATTATATTTATGAGGATAATCTATTTTGATTTTCTTATTATCTTTGATCTGAAATCTAATCCCCCCAAGTCTACTTTCTATATTCTTTCTCCTATTTTCTTCTATAAATTTCATCAAAATGTTCGCTTTTTCACTTAATGTATCCGTAAACTGAACTCCAGCACGATATACTGGGATAAAAGCTTTAGTTCCACTTTTTTCTTTAGAAATAAGCATTGCCCAAACTACTCGGCCCCTTAAATTTAAAAATTTATCTTTATATTTAATTTTAAATGTGTATTCTCTATTAAGATCAAGCCTCTTAGTTGTCTCTATTGCAGCTCCATCGATGCTGATATTTATGACATCAATATCAGAAGTATAAAGAACATTTCCTGAAACACCTTCAATACTATAACGTCTCTCTTTTCTGCTCTCACTTCTTGGGTTCAAAATTGATCACCACCTTTAGAATTAATAAAACTAATATTTACAAATCATCTCAGAACAATCCCTGCATAACCTACAACATGATCAAAATCTCCGCTTATTTCAGCCGATGTAGCATATTTGACAAGTCTGGCAGACTGCGCACCAAGTGCTTTTGCAGCATAAATCATTGATACAACTGGAAGATACCCGCACATCGAGATACGCTCTCTTAAAACTGTCTCGTAGAGACCCTCTGGATCAAGAGACAATATTTTCTTTATAGCTTTTTCATCTTTGTTTCTTGCAACACTATCTGGCACATAATGACTCATGTCTGAACTCGCTACAATTACAACAGTATAATCAGCATCTCTAACAGCTTTTGCGATACCATTCCCGAGTAATTCACAGTCCTTTAAAGTAGCAGATAATATCAGGATAGGTACAATCTTTACCTTTGTTGAAAAATATCCTATAAATGGCAACTGTACTTCGAGGGAATGTTCGAACATATGCGCCTGCATATCTTTTTCTACAAGGGGTGTATTAATCGAAATTTTATGAGAAATTTTTTCATCTATCTGGAAATTTCCAGTTGGAATCTCCCATTCACCTTTTGCCATAAGTGATATTTTAGGCCCTAAGCCTGTGTGATTTGGTCCTATCAAGATAAATGTTTCAGGAAATTCTATCGAAGAATAAACAGCACCAGCAACATGCCCAGAATATATTAATCCAGCATGTGGGGATACCACTCCAATGACTTTTTCCTTCTTTGCATTTTTATCTATATAATCCTCTACCTGTTTGTTCAATTTTGAGGCAGTGCCATGATAAAATTGTCCTGCTACTGCTGGTGATCTCTTCAATATATATCCTCCTCAAACTCTTGATAATCTCTGTCAGACATGTTCATAAATCTTGTGCAATTAGATACGAAAGAAAGGTTCACTGAACCGGTAGGACCATTTCTCTGCTTTGCGATAATAACTTCTGAAAATCCTTTTTTCGCATCTTTATTATAGACCTCATCCCTGTAAAGAAACAAAATTACGTCTGCATCCTGTTCAATTGCACCTGATTCCCGCAAATCTGCTAAAATTGGCTTAGGTGGTCTTCGCTGTTCAACACTTCTATTAAGCTGACTGACTGCTATTACAGGAACGTTTAATTCCTTTGCCAGAGCTTTCAGAGATCGGGATATATCTGATATTTCCTGTTCACGTCTTTCAAAACTACCTTTTCCTCTCATTAGTTGGAGATAGTCAACAATGATAAGTGTTAGTCCATGCTCCATTTTAAGACGTCTTGCCTTTGCTCTAAGCTCAAGGACGGTGATGCTCGAAGAATCATCAATAAAAATTGGAGCTCCAGTAAGGTTACTTGCTGCACTTGTTAGTTTGTGCCAGTCCTCTTTTTTTATAAACCCTTTTCTGATGCTGTTCGAATTTACCATCGCCTCTGAACATAGCATTCTGAATGCCAGCTGTTCCTTTGCCATTTCAAGACTGAATATTGCTATGGGTTCTTTCAATTCAAGCCCAACATATTGGGCTATATTGAGAACAAATGCTGTTTTCCCCATGGAGGGTCTTCCGCCAACTATTATCAAATCTCCCCTTTGAAAGCCTGTTGTAAGGTCGTCAAGATCTTTAAAACCTGACGGGACTCCTGTTACTGTATCTTTTTTGTCATAGAGATGTTCAATCATCTCAAAACTTCCCTTTATTACATCCTTTAATGTAACAAAAGATGTCTTAATTCTTTTATCCGATATTTCAAATATGGTTCTTTCAGCATAATCAACTAAATCCTCTGCATCTAAGTTATCTTCGTACACTTTGCTTGAAATCTCATTCACTGAGCGCAGAAGACCTCTTAATAAAGATTTTTCACGAACAATTTTTGAATGATATCTTATATTTGCCGGTGTAGGAGTAATATTAATCAGCGACGATAGATATGATACATTGCCAATTTCTTCAAGTTCGTCTTTTTTTCTTAGGTAATCTGTTAGTGTTATAATATCTATAGGTTCACTTTTATCAAAGAGTTCTATCATAGCATTGAATATTTTTCTGTGGGAATGTTTATAAAAATCTTCAGGGTCGAGGATTTCGAGTGCTTTAGGCAGTGCATCATTATCAATAAGAATAGCTCCAAGAATGGATTGTTCGGCTTCAATATTCTGCGGTGGCAATCTGTCTAAATGCAAATTTACATCTTTCATATTCGAGAAATTATCCTGCGGTAGTTAAATATTTTAACAATTATATTCTTTTATTTCCTCTAAATTTTTTATTTAAATTCTTCTGACTTTTCTGTGGATATCCCATGATCTTCTGTTCTAAATCTCCCCCTTTTTTTAAAGGGGGGTATTTATCCACACAATTTCCTGAAGAACCTTTATTTTATAGCTAACTGATCGATTAACCCAAATAATACAATTGAAAGATGCAGATGTTGTGAAAAAATTTATTTTTGAGCAATATCTGCATTATTCGGGTTAATAAAACTATTTACTAAATCAATCACCCGATTTTATTCTGGCATAATTTCTATATTTACCATGGATGTTACATCAGAAAACAATTTTATATTCACTGAATATTTACCAAGCCTTTTAATCGGCTCATCAAGTATAATCTTTTTCTTATCAATCTCGATTCCTTCATTTTTAAGCTTTTCTGCTATATCCATCGAAGTGATTGACCCAAATAGTTTTCCTTCTTCACCAGCTTTTGCTTTGATTACAATAGACATATTTGCAAGTTTGTTAGATAGTTCCTGCGCAGAATTTCTTGCCTTTCTGGCCTTTTCCTGTAATAGATTTTTTTCATGTTCCAATGACCTAATATTTTTTACATTTGCTTCGACTGCAAGCCCTCTCGGTATTAGATAATTTCTTGCATATCCATTTGACACATCGACAATCTGACCAATATCACCTAAATTCTTAACCTGCTCCTTTAGTATAACCTTCATAGGACATCTCCTTATGATTTTAAAATTCGAGGATAGTATAGTATAGCATTTATTATTTCTTCTTAATAGTTACCACTCCCCTGTCCGTTCTATCTTTATTATTCCATTTCATCTCATACAAATTTAAATGGCACTGGGATGAATGTAATTATTAAAATAATTAATGCAAACAAACCTGTAAATTTTCTTTTATAATCTAACGGGATTTCCCAGTAAAGAACCGGAGGATGCCTGAGTCCCAAAATAAGCATCAAAACAGCCCATAAAGCCCAACCTTCCCATATTAACAGCCCCAGAGCAAGCATAACAAGAACAAGAAAAATCGAAATATATCCATGTTTCTCGCCCAAAAGTGCATATGCAATATGTCCTCCATCAAGTTGCCCTATCGGGATTAGATTTATGGATGTAACAAAAAATCCTATCCATCCAGCAAATGCTACAGGATGCAATAATATATCTTGTTCTGCAGGTGTTGAACCTATTATCAATTGAGATAAAAATGAAAATAGCATGGAATCACCGAGACTTAAACCTCCTTTGTGGCTTTCCATCGACACAACCTCGGACATACTGAGACCAATAACTGACGCCACAATAGAGACTAGAAAACCTGCAATAGGACCTGAAGCACCTATGTCTATCAAAGATTTCCTTGAAACAATCGGTGATTTCATTTTTATAAATGCACCGAAGGTTCCTATAATAGTTGGAGCAGGAATAAAATATGGAAGCGTTGCTTTAACTCTGTGTTTTTTTGATGCGAAATAATGCGACAATTCATGGCTAAGAAGAATAGTTATTAAGGCAATTGCAAAAGGAAAACCTTTGTATATATTCTGTGGTTCTTTTGTCAAGTCTACACCTGCATGCATCGCACCCACAGTAAGTGTGGTTAAGATAGTAAGAATAAAAAGGGCAAGGTGTAAAAATGGAAATCTTTTCATTTATAAAAAATCTCCTTTCTCATTTACCCTGATAGAATAAGTTAACTCATTTCTTCAAAAGAGAAGTAAGCAAAATAATTCCGATTCCGGTAGTTAGAGAAGAATCAGCTATGTTGAATGCAGGCCAGTGGAATGTACCTATTGAAAAGTCTATAAAATCTACAACCTTACCGTATCGAACTCTATCAATCAGATTACCTAAAGCCCCACCAAGTATAAGAGAGAGACCGATAAAATTATATGCATTTTTTTTAAGCAGATATATTACAAAAATTATTGCAATAACAGAAATAATTATAAAGAAATTGTTATTCATATCTTGTAATATGCCGAAAGCAGCTCCCGTGTTTCTTACATTAACAATATGAAGGAAGGAAAATATCTCTATTGATTCAAAAGCTTTTAAGTATTTAATAATTAAAAACTTTGTACCTTGATCCAGAAGAATTATTAATAAAATTATAATTGGAATAATTGGTGATCTTTTCATTATGAAAAGAGAACCTTATAACATCTTTCGCATACATCCGGAGCTTCACTGAATAATCCAACGGACTCACTCCAGTTCCAGCAACGTTGGCATTTTTTCCCTGGTGCATGTTGTACAGCTATCTCGATACCAGGAATCTCCGTGCTTTTATAGGAATCTTCGAAGCTTTGATCGGATATTTCCACTGCTGAAACAATAAAGAATGTTGGTAAAAAATCGATTTTTTGCACAAGATAATTTTTGTATTTATCCGATAAAAAGAGAACCACTTTCGCCTCAAGTGAATTCCCTATAAAACGTTCTGCTCTTTTTAATTCAAGCGCTTTATTAACTTCATTTCTTAAAATAAACAGTTCACTCCATCTTCGCTCGAGCTCTTCGTCGTGATATTTCTCATTAAATCCCGGGAATGGTGCAAGAAATACAGATGTCTCAATCTCAGATGTATCTTGTTGATATGCTTTTGACTTCTGTCGCATATTCTGCCAAACCTCTTCTGCAGTAAAAGAAAGTATAGGTGCCATTAAACGTATCATGGTTGATAGGATATTATAAATAACCCATTGTGCTGCAAGCCTTTCCTTTGAATCTGCTTTGAATGTATAGAGTCTGTCTTTCAAAACATCAAGATAAAATGAACTCATATCAACAACACAGAAATTATAGATATTGTGGAAAACATCATGAAAGTCAAACTTTTCATATGCATCTATAACCTTTTTTGTGAATGTCTGTAACCTGCTCATCGCCCATCTGTCTATTTCAAGCATATGCTGGCTGTAGTCTTTTCCATCATAATCATATATGTTTCCAAGAAGAAATCTGCATGTATTTCGAATCTTTCTGTATGCTTCAGTCAATCTTTCAATGATCTCTTTCGAAATCCTGATATCATCTCTGTAGTCTTCAGCAGATACCCACAATCGTAAAATCTCAGCACCATTTGTATTAATAATTTCTTGTGGAGCTATTACATTCCCGAGAGACTTAGACATCTTTTTGCCTGAACCATCAACAACAAAACCATGAGTGAGTACAGTTCTATATGGAGCTTTTCCACGGGTGCCCACAGATGCTATTAATGAACTCTGGAACCAACCTCTATGCTGATCACTTCCTTCAAGATAAAGATCTGCAGGCCACGAAAGCCTATAATCTTTCTCCATAACTGCAGCGTGACTGACGCCTGAATCAAACCAGACATCGAGTATGTCAGTCTCTTTCGTAAAAGAAGAACCACCACACTTTTTGCATTTATATCCTGCAGGAATTAACTCCTCAGGCTTCTTTAAGAACCAGATTTCAGCACTCTCTGCTTCGATTAAACTAACTATATCCACTAAAATATTACTTTCTGTAACATATTCTCCACAACCCTTGCATTTTAAGAGCGTGATCGGCACCCCCCATGCCCGTTGCCTTGATAAACACCAATCAGGCCTATTAGAGACCATACCATAAATTCTATCTTTACCCCATTTGGGTATCCATGTTATTTGATCTATGTTTGATAGGCAATGTTGCCTGAGATTGTTTTTTGTAAGAGATATAAACCACTGTTCTGTTGCTCTGAAAATTACTGGTTTTTTACACCGCCAGCAATGAGGATATGAGTGTGTGATTTTTTCTTCTTTAATCAAAGCGTCCTTATCCTTTAAAATATTTATAATATCGGTGTTTGCTTTAAATACATTTTTCCCCTGCAGAGGAGATGATTTTTCAGAACCAGTAAAATCGAAATTGCCTCGATCATTAACTGGGGCATAGATATCAAGTCCGTATTGCAATCCTATTTCATAATCATCCTCTCCATGTCCAGGAGCAATATGAACAATGCCCGTTCCTTCCTCAAGTGATACAAATTTACCAAGGACTATCTTTGACTTTCTCTGTATGAAGGGATGTAGTGCATACATTCCTTCTAAATGTCTGCCAGATATTTTAGTTATAATGTTTCTGCTCAAACTAAGTTCATCACTTAAAGCCTTTAGTCTGCCCTCTGCGATTATATAAAATTCACTGTTATGTTCAATCACAACATACTCAAAATCAGGATGAAATGCGAGTGCAAGATTTGCAGGAAGTGTCCATGGGGTGGTAGTCCAGATGATAATGTATACATTTTTCTCTATTAATAAAGGAATAAATTTCTGAATGTTCTTTTGATCAACTGCAAATTTCACAAAAATTGATGGTGATTCTTTTTCATTGTATTCTACCTCTGCCTCAGCAAGTGCCGTAACACATGAGGGACACCAGTGAACAGGCTTTTTGCCTTTGTACACATATCCGCCTTCAACAAATTTACAGAATTCTCTCACGATTGCAGCTTCATAGGAATTAGACATCGTTAAATAGGGATTTCCCCAATCACCAAGTACCCCAAGACGTTTGAACTCATTTTTTTGGATATTGACAAATTTTCCTGCATATTCTCTACAGAGTTTTCTTTTACTGATAATATCAAGTGTATCTTTTTTCCCCCCTAAATTTTTATCAACCTGCAGTTCTATTGGTAAACCGTGACAATCCCATCCAGGAACGAATGGAGAATAAAAACCATTCATAGATTTATATTTGACGATTATATCCTTGAGGATTTTATTCAGGGCATGACCTATGTGTATATGTCCGTTTGCATAGGGAGGGCCGTCATGGAGAATATAATTTTGGTTCCCCTTATTTTTATCCTGAAGTCTTTCATATATCATATGATCTTCCCAGAATTTTATAACTTCCGGTTCTTTCTGGGTAAGATTAGCCTTCATGGGAAAATCTGTCCGGGGAAGATTAAGAGTTTCTTTAAAGTCTTTCTTCATTTCCTATGGAAATTATTTTTCTTCAGCTTTCTCTTTCTTTTGTGCCTCACGTTCAGCAATAATCTTCTGGGCTAAATGACTGGGAAGTTCCTCGTAATGGGAAAATTCCATTGAATAAAGACCCCTGCCTGATGTAAGGCTATGGATCTGATTTGCATATACAAGCATCTCAGACATTGGGACAAGTGCGGTAATCTTCTGATTACCACCAGCCTGAGGTTCAACTCCTTGAACCTTGCCTCTCTTTGAATTCAGATCTCCAATAACTGCTCCAAGTGTTTCATCAGGAGTGACTACCTCAACTTTCATTATTGGTTCCAGCAGGATTGGTTTGGCATCAAGTACTGCTTTCTTTAATGCCATTGACCCTGCAATCTTGAATGCCATTTCAGATGAATCTACAGTATGGTATGAGCCATCATATAAAGTTACCCTGATATCAACAATCGGATAACCTGCAATAACGCCTTCTCGCATGGTTTCTACTACTCCCTTCTCAACTGCAGGTCTATATTGCTGTGGAATTACACCGCCAACTATCTTATCAACAAACTCGTAACCAGCTCCTCTTGGAAGTGGCTCTATTTCTATCCAGCAGTCTCCGTATTGCCCCCTGCCTCCTGACTGCTTTTTATATTTTCCCTGAGCTCGTGTAGAGACTTTAATCGTCTCCCTGTAAGGTACTTTCGGTGTCTTCATAACTACTTCCACCCCAAATTTTCTCTTTAAGCGTTCAAGTGTAACCTCAAGATGTACCTGCCCCATACCAGAAAGAAGCATCTCCTTTGTCTCTTCATCACGCTGAAATCTTAAAGTAGGGTCTTCCTCGAGGATTTTATGAAGTCCAACACTGACTTTCTCTTCATCTCCTTTACTCTTTGGTGCAATTGCATATGAAATAATCGGGTCTGAAAATTTTACTTTATCAAAAACTATTGGATGAGCTTCGTCGGATAGGGTATCACCTGTATATGTCTCTTTAAGTTTTGCAACGACACCTAACTCCCCTGGCCCAGCAATCTGTGCAGGAACCTGCTTTTTCCCAATAATATAGTAGACTTGTCCTATGCGTTCTTTTACTCCAGTCGTTGCATTAAGAACATTCGAATCCGCTTTCAATAATCCGGAATAAACCCTGAAGATTGAAAGCCTTCCAGCAAAAGGGTCTGCTATTGTCTTAAAAACATATGCTGATAAGGGTTCTTCTTTCAATGCTTTTCTCTCGACCCATTTTCCATCTTTTGGATTCTTCCCTTTAATAGGTGAAATCCTTGACATTTCTGATGGAGAAGGAAGGCATAGAACAACCGCATCAAGGAGATTAGTAATAGCAATGTTATTTGTTGCAGAACCGCATGTGACCGGTATAAACCTTTTTGTAAGAGACCCTTCTTTTATACCTTTAATAATCTCATCATCTGAGAGATTACCTGCTTCAAGATATTTCTCTAAAAGCGTATCGTCTGATTCTGCAATCTTTTCAACGAGTTTTTTTCTGTATGTTTCGACTTCAGGGACGACATCAGATGGGATATCAATCTCTTCTGGTTTTCCATTTTTAAAATTAAAAGCTTTCATCCTTATCAGGTCAACTATACCCTTGAAACTTTCTCCAGAACCTATAGGTACCTGAAGTGGGATGGCTTCAGTATCAAAGGCTTTTTCGATATCGCCAACCGCTCTGGAGAAACTTGCATTTTCCTTATCCATTTTATTAATAAAAACAAGTCTGGGCAGTTCATAATCAGAAGCGTATCTCCATATCTTTTGTGTTTCAGCTTTTACTCCGGAAATCGCACTAACAATTAATATTATCCCATCAACAACACGCAGACAGCTTCTTGTGTCTTCTATGAAATTAATAAAACCAGGCGTATCGATGAGATTAATGCGATAACCGTTCCAATCACAGAATGCAATAGCAGACATTATGGTTATTTTCCTTGCAATTTCTTCGGGTTCATAATCTGTGGTGGTAGTTCCATCCTCAAGATTTCCGAGTCTTTCAATAGCTTTAGCATCAAATAACATACTTTCTACAAGTGATGTTTTGCCTGCACCACCATGAGCAACAACAGCAAGTGTACGTATTTTGTCTACTTCAAAATTTGCCATAAAACCCCCTCAATATCTTCAATAAATATTTAAACCTTTCCAATATAATTATCATTCAATATTTCCTTAATAAACGACCTAAGATTTTCTCTTTTAGCTGACAAGCTACTCCATATCTTTATAAATAAAAAAGATATTATTAATGCACTAAATCCAAAAATAGCAGATACAGCATCGGAATCAAGATTTTTAAAATGAGCACTGAAAATCTCTTTCCCACTAATAGCTCCAATAACAAGAGAAAGAGCCGGGATACCATAAATGATTAAAGTTCCTTTCAGGTAAGAATATGGTTTTATAACAACTTTAACTCTCTGACCTACATGTGCATCAACATAATTAAATGCCTCAATTTCCATTGATTGTTCAGAAGATTTACAAATCCCTAAACTACATTCCTCACACATTGTCTTTTTAGGAATCTTTACTGTTGCTATCTTTCCTTGTATATTTTCTACAATCCCAATCTCTTCCATAGATTTGAATTTTAACATATAAAGTCTTAAAAATTCTCATTGAATTTATCCCTTTAATTTGCCGATAAAATATTAATTATTAATAGTTCCCTCTTTCTTGAAGAAAGAGGGTGCTTTATAATCAGAAAGGTTACCCCTCCCCTTAGGTGAGAGGATTTAAACAGAGAAAACAATTTTATCTCTACTTATCTGTATCCACTATTTGACAAAGTTATCTTTATTTTTATAGGTTATAAAAAGACTTTAATTAGATAAAATTAAATATGGAAGTCATCCGCATACCAAAAATCATGCAGTACACTTCAAAAAATTACCTTTTTAAAGGCAAAAAAATTGGATTCGTCCCTACTATGGGAGCGCTTCATGAAGGTCATTTGAGTCTTGTCAGAAGAGCTAAGGAGGATAATGATATAACGGTTGTCAGCATATTTGTTAATCCGATACAGTTTGGCCCTTCAGAAGACTATGCAAAATATCCAAGAGATATCGAAGAAGATACCAGAAAATTACAGAATGAAAATGTGGATATATTGTTTCTTCCTGATGTCGCTACAATGTATCCAGAAGATTTTCTTACATATGTTGAAGTTGAGAAGGTCTCGGAAAAACTCTGTGGAGCATTCAGACCTGGCCATTTCAGAGGCGTTGCAACTGTTGTAATGAAACTCTTTAATATAGTAAAACCTACAAGTGCATATTTCGGACAGAAAGATTTTCAGCAGACAATCGTTATAAAACAGATGGTTAAAGACCTTGATCTTGACGTCGATATAGTTATCTGTCCCACTGTTAGAGAGAGTGATGGGCTTGCAATGAGCTCGAGAAATATGTACCTTGATGATGAACAGCGAAGGGCAGCGACAATTATTTATAAAACACTTCTTGAGGCTTCAACTCTTATCAAATCAGGTATAATACAAGGCAAGGATATTCAGGAAATAATAAAGAAAAAAATTTTGGAAGAACCTGCTGTTACAAAAATAGATTATATTGGGGTATATGACCCGATAACGCTTGAAGAAATACACGATATAAAAAAAGACGTATTACTGGCAGCAGCAATAAAGATAGGTTCCACAAGGCTTATAGATAATATGCTCGTAAAATTAGATTAAAATATAACAGGTGGTTTAATGTTTCAAAGAATTCATATACAGGTTCTTGATAATCCTGAAGAAGACATATTTTATAGTGAATACGGCTCCGAAATTGCTGAAACTAATAAAGTTTTAACAGAGGAATTGTCGAAGGAAATGAAATATTTTTATCCCTCTGTTGTATTCGTCGAGTATATTGATCTCTTCATGGATGGTGAGGATGAATTTGAGGATATTAGAGACCTATTGAGACTCGGAGCAGTAAATACGCCTGTTGTTTTGATTAATGGAGTACTCAAAATACACGGTGGTATACCCTCTGCAATCATTAGAAAAGAGGTTGAAAAGCTCCTGTCTTCAGGACCGATTCATTAAATCGCAGCGACTTAATAAATATTCAATCTTTTTCATTCAAGATAATTTTGAAACCCTACAGTTTTTCTGGTTGATATTTAAAGTAATCATAAAATATCACTACTGTCCGCTTAAAATAGGGGCATCTGCAAATCAGGAACTCTGACCTTGTAGATATTGTAGTGATTACATGAGAGTAGGTCAATCAGCCTTATTCTTTCAAAAATAGTCTCTGCGAATATCCATGACAACTCCAGAAGGGAATAGGAATATTTTGTCTGGTATTTTATGTATGAAAGCAGCAGATAATAGCACATTG
>FWPV01002347.1_pt1 | contig 46977 bp, 40 predicted proteins | sample 2228371 | NCBI WGS metagenome assembly FWPV01 (sample SAMEA103939776, study PRJEB20133) | metagenome | reverse complement strand
TTCGTGCCGCTCTATGGCGCATATCTGGTTGGGGATGTCGAAGACGTAAGCCTCGAGCGGGTTACAAGCATCACGCCAATAGATTAAAATGTCGGACTATCCGCCCGCCATAAAGGGCAGCGTTTTGGCGGCACGCGGATTTTCATAAGTTTAAACTGGGGACGCGAACACTCCTTTCTCTCTCCTCTTAACCTCCGGTTCGGGCAGGGCGCGGGGCTCTGCCCATTTCTTTTTTGTTTGCCGGCGCTGGCCATAAAAAGCCGCAATAGCGATTGAATAACCTCGTTATGTTTCGTTTTTTACTAAATTATGCTATAATAAAACGGGAGCATTATGCGAGCATTTCATCTGTGAATAAATGCCGCTTTGCAGTTTTCCGCACTCCGCCACTCTTTTATTCCTGGCCACGTCGCGCGTTTTGGGAGGAGAGCATGAAACTGAGAGATGAAGCAATTGCCGGAATGGTCAGGTGCCGCCTCGCTGAGGACGAGAGGATCAGCGGACTGCCGTTAGACATCTTCGTGAACAACAGCGATGTCTACGTGCACGGCATAGTCGACAGCGAACAGCAAAGGAATATGCTGAAGATGCTGATCAGCGGTCTCTCAGGTGTGCACGACGTCATATTGGACAGGGTTATAGTCCGAATGCAATGATTGTTTTCGGTCTATGGCTTCACCACCGGGAAAAGCTCCGCGGCGCTTTGGAGCACAGCGACTTTTGCGTTGGCGCCCATAAGCTCGAAAGCCTGCTTTAGGGCTAAGCTGACGCTTTCCGCAGGTTCGTAACCCAACTTGCGAATGAGCTCCGGGGCGAGGCAAGGTGAAACTATAAATACTTTTTTTGCCCGTTGAAGCAAGCGGCCTCCTTGCACCAGATGATGGCCTATGACCATCGAGATTTTGCCTTCCTTCACCAGCTTCTCCGCCGATTCGAAGGGAATGTAGCCGTATTCTTCGACTTCCGGATGCTCGGCGCTCGCTCCGTCGGGACAAGGCGTCGCCATTATCGCCACTCCGCCATCTTTCATCACCAGGTCGGCGGTGCACAGCCCCTTGATTGCCTGCCACATTTCCAAATCGGCCGGGTGGGAATCCGCCACGACGATATCAGCGGGTTCGGGAATGCTAACGCCGTAAACCTCCACGGCGGTTTCACAGCCGGACTCGTGAGCTTTCACTGGATGCCCAGCTACCACGCGAACGATCCTGTTTTTGCCGTCCAATATGGTGTTTACTATGTATTTAAGTCCGGCTTTTTCCGCGACTTCGTCTATCATTCGTATCATCGGGTTGTTGCGCACTCCTACCACATCGCGGGCTGGCCATTTTACACTTTCCCAATGGAACGCTCCACACGTCTCGTCGCTGACGCAACCAGGGTCAACGATTTTGCCGCCTCCGGCGAACCCCGCCGCCGGATGGGGAACGATGTTTCCTATGCCAATCACAAAATCCGCTTCCGTAATTCGCCTGTTTACGAGGATGTCGTTGCCAACGCTGCTCTTGCCGAGATTGACCATAATGCTGGGATCGTCCCAACGGTGGTTGTCAATCCTGAAGCGCTTCCGGACGTCTTCGCCCAGTTTGGCATCCAATTCGGCTTCGGTCATAGGCCTGTGAGTGCCGAGGGACATAAGGATGGAGATCCTTTCATCGGGAATGCCCGCATCCGCGAGTTCTTTTAGAACGTAAGGAAGCAGTTTCGCGGTAGGAGTGGGGCGCGTGTTGTCGTCGGCGAGGATAAGCGCGTTTTCAGCGTCTTTGGCGGCTTCTTTCAGCCTTGCGCCGCCGATGGGGTTTTCCAAGCCGTTTTTGATGGCAGTGTTTTCGTCGATGTTCTGCTCGAACTCTTTCGGTGCGAAAACGCCTATAAGGTTTTGGTCGGGTATTTCAATCGGCTCGACCCAGTCGTAAACGGATTTATAAATCATTCGGAAAAATCCCCAAAACAGAATGCAGTCGATAATTACTTATAGGATAAGCACAGGGCATCCTTCGGGAATTGAAAATTGCCGGTGGAGTTTGTGGAATACAAAAAAACGCCCAAGGCATTGAGGAGTGGCTTCAAACGCCCTGAGCATTTTTCGAGAACTGAGCAGACTACTTTTCTCCTTTCCTCCCTCCAGGTTTCGAAACTTGGTAGGCAAGGGCTGCTCATATCTCATCGAATAAATTGTATAAATGAAAAATATCACACGATATATTTAAGAGTCTACTCGTAAAAATACCAGTTTTTAGACTGGCAAATTTATGGGCATTTTTATGCTCATTAAAACAAAAATGGGCTAGCCGGCTTCCAACTTTCCTTGACAGTGGCCCGGGGCGGGCGTATAATCCTCGAAACTGCCATACTGTTGAGGGCAACACAAATGAAAAAAGTCATTTTCGCGCTTACTGCAGTGATTCTCGGATTAAGCATTTCTTGTTCGTGTTTTGCGCAATACAGCGAGGGAGCACGCGAAAACAAGTGGGGAATTGGGTTCGGCCTGTTTCATCCAGTGGACGAGAACCTCAGGAAATATAGGAGTGTAAGCCCAGCCGGTGCGGATGACAATTGGGTGGACATTCGCGTATCTTACACGATTCAAAAAGATGCCGAAGAAAGGCCCGTGTCTTTTCTCGCCCTAGACTGGATAGCTCAGCCGAATTCATTCTCCGGCCTCAGGATGAGCCCTGTCACTTACAATATGGTCTTCCGCCCTGAAAAAGGCAAGTTCGGAAATATGTTTTTCACCGCTGGGGCCGGAGTTTTCCCGATAAAGTTCAAAGCTTTAGATCTGAACCAGTTCAAATCGTTTGAAAGCACAAAGGTCGGAGTAGCATTAGGCGGTGGCGTCGAGTTCAACAAAACGTCCAGGCTGTCACTCAATTATTGGTGGGTGCCGGACGTCGATGGAGGCAGGTACACGGCGTATTTCGGCGGGCCTGTCCTTCGCGCGAAATACAGTTTCAGCGGCGCTTCACTTACGTACACTGTAGATGTTTTTTAAAAGTCGGTTTTAAATGATATTCGATTTCCATACGCACACTTTCCTTAGCGACGGCGAACTGCTACCGATGGAGCTTATTCGCCGTGCAATAGCAAACGGCTACACTGCTATGGCGATTTCCGACCACGCCAGCGCATCCACAATATGCCGAATGGTTGAGGAAGTCTCGCTGGATGCAAAGTTGGCATTCGAGGAGTGGGGCTTCCGCGTGGTGACTGCGGTTGAGCTGACGCACGTTCCGCCGAGCTCTGTCGATAGGCTTGCCAAACAGGCAAAAGAAGCCGGCGCCCAGATAGTGCTTGTCCACGGCGAGACTGTAGTTGAACCGGTTCCTCCGGGGACCGACCGGGCTGCGGTAGAGAGTGAGTATGTGGATATCCTCGCCCATCCGGGGCTCATAACGGAAGAAGAGGTAAAAATCGCGGCCGCAAACGGGAAATATTTGGAAATATCCTGCCGCAAGGGGCATTCGCTAAGCAATGGGCGTGTCGCCCAATATGCGCTGAAGCACGGCGCCAAGCTATTGGTCAACACCGACGCGCACGCTCCCGGAGACCTTTTGAAAGAAGGCTTCAACAAGACGGTTGCGCTTTCGGCGGGAATACCCGAAGAGCAGCTTCACAGCATACTGGTGGAGCATCCGCAGGAAATATTGAAAAAACTGGGCTATTAAGTTACTTATCTTTGGCGAGTTCGGAGATCTTATTCAGCGCGCCCAGCGCCAAAAATGTCGGCGCCCACAGCCCAACGAATATTGCGCTGTCTTTGGATTTTTTGCCCGCAAAAAGCGCTATGGATGCGGCAATTGACGCAAGAGCCATCCCCAAATAAGCTCCTGTCGGCACTTTTTCGATCGCTTTAAATAGTTCTTCGCTCATTTGTTTCACGCCCTTAAATAATTTTAGCTCTAACATATTTCCCGCTTAAGGCTGAGTTGAAACCCCGTCATCGCCGGATTCGTCCCACCGCTTCGTTAAAGCCAAAAAAATCAGTGCGCCCGCAAAACAAACAAAACCCGACAAAAAGAAGACCCAAGGAATTCCAAACGCTTTCGCCATTCGGCTGGCGGCGAGGGGACCGAGCAGGGCGGCTAGCATCCCGGCCGAGTTCTGCATTCCGTAAGCCCTTCCGCGGAAGTTTTCGCGGATGCGGATGCAAGTGAGGGCTCCGGTTGAAGGGTTCACTGCCGAAAGGAATACGCTAGCAATAAAAAACGCGGCTGCAAAAGCGATGGTATTGTCGATGCCCATGAGCGCAAGAGACGAAATGCCCGTGAGAGCGAGCCCGGAAATGATGGTTTTGTCGTATCCATAGTTGCCCCCCAGTCGAGTCCAGCTTTTTGCGAAAAGCACGAATCCTACCGCCGGCAGTGCGAAGATCGCTCCGGTTAGCCATTTTGCGGAAAATCCTCGCATTTCCTCCAGATGCAGCGCAAGCATCGGATAAATTGCCGAACCGAAGAACGCTTGGGCGAAAGCGGCAATCATAAGCGATGCCAAAACCGGCGATTTCAGCGACAGGGCGAAGTCTTCCACCAAGCTGGTCTTTTCTTTGGCAGGAGCTTTGTTGGGCTCGCGCACCAGCCTCCAAACTAAAACCACAGACACTAGCACCGCGGCACTGGAGACCTGCATCGCTCCACGGTAGCCGACAACGTTTGCCAAAAATCCGCCGAGCGCCGGCCCGATTATCATCCCCGCGGCGGCGGCGGTCTGCGCGTTCGCCAAATACTGAGGCGCCCGCTCGTCCGGGGTGTTTGTGGCTATAAGGGCGAAAGAGCCTGGTATGAAGCCAGTTAGGGCGCCATTCAAGAACCTCAACACAGCCAATTGCCACGGCTCGCGGCAGAGGCTCGTGCCGAAGTAAATCAGCACCAAAAAAACTCCGGCGCGCAGGGTCATCGGCTTTTGCCCGAACTTGTCGCCCATTTTCCCCCAAAATGGCATTGCGATGATGCTTGCGACCGCCTGCATAGCAAAAACGAAGCCCGCCCAGTCTAGCAGGTTTCTTTTAACGCCCATTTCTTTCAAAAACAGGGGCAAAAACGGGACTACTTGGTTCCAGCTGACCGCCGCCAGAAAGATAGTTATACAAAGGACGATTATGTTTCTTTTGTAGTAGGGCATAAGACTTATTACTCTTGCCCAATTTGCCTAAGCGCGTTAAGTATAGGCTCTACCGGAGGTTCTGTTTTGATATCGAAAACCTCCATATAGCGGATAATTCCCTTTTTGTCGATTAGGAATACTGCCCGTTCGGCGATGCCTTCCGAGCGGAGCACACCGTATTTTAGGGCTGTGAATCCGTGCGGCCAGAAGTCGCTAAGCACGGGATACGAGAGCCCGCCCAATTCCTTGCACCAGTTTTCGATCGAAGGGATGTTATCTGTTGATATAGCCAGCATTTGCGTGCCAAGGCTTTCGAACTCGGCGAAATGTTCCTCGAATGCAGGGAGTTGCGCCGTGCAGACAGGGGTGAACGCGGCGGGGAAGAATATAAGTAAAACGTTTTTCTTACCTCGCCAAGATTTCAGCGAAATATTTTTTCGCTTATCGCCGCGTCCCGCGGTGTCGCCTGTTGCGGGGAGGGTAAACTCCGGAGCTTCGTCGCCGATTTTAAGCTTATCGATAGGTTTCATTGTGGTTGGGGCCTCCGATTTTGGTGATTAGTCTTAGAAAACGCTTTATTCCCGCTTTGGTTTGTCAAGAAAGACATTATACTACAGGGCAGCGTTTTTGGGCGATAGGGAAAAAGCTGTTACGGTGGAAAGTGGAAGGCTATTTATGGTAGAAAAAATATCCAAAAAGGACAACGGAGCGCAACTGGCGAATAGATTTCAGGAACGGGATTCACGGAGGAACTTATGGCGGTCATACTTGCAGTAGTAAACCAAAAAGGCGGTGTCGGAAAGACCACCACGGCGGTCAACTTGGCGGCGTGCCTTGCCGATTTGGGCAAGGAAGTCCTTCTCGTTGACATGGACCCGCAAGGGAACGCCACAAGCGGCCTTGGAGTGGTAAAGGCTACTCTCCAGGCTTGCATTTACGACGTTCTAATAAATGAAGAAAGCCTGCGTGACGTAATAGTGCCGACGGACTACCCGAAACTGCGTCTTGTGCCTGCCAGGTTGGACTTGGCCGGGGCGGATATCGAGCTTATGTCCACGCTATCTCGGGAGACTCGCTTGAAGCAGGCGCTGGAATCGGTAAAAAGCGAGTATGATTTTATTATCATAGATTGTCCGCCTTCGCTGGGGCTTCTTACAATAAACGTGCTTACCGCTGCGCAATATGCTATACTGCCTATACAATGCGAATATTATGCTTTAGAAGGAATCAGCCAGCTTCTGAAGACAATAGAGCTTGTGAAGCAGCATTTGAACCCTGGGCTGCAAATTGCGAAGGTGCTGCTGACAATGTTCGACTATCGCACGAATTTGTCTCAGCAGGTGGTCAAAGAAGTCCAAAACTTTTTCAAAGAGACGGTTTCGACGACCATAGTTCCGCGGAATGTCCGGCTGAGCGAAGCTCCGAGCCATGGGCGTCCTATAATCAGTTACGACCCGAAATCGAAAGGCGCGGAGGCTTATAGAAAGTTTGCATTAGAGGTGGCCTCTTTTGGAGAAGAAATCGCTAGGTAAAGGTTTGGGAGCGCTAATTCCGGGAGCCGGTTTGCGTGAAGAGCGATCAGGGCCTGTGGAAATAGCTCTCGAACATATAAGTTTCAATCCATACCAGCCGCGAAAATCCTTCGATGATGAGAGTTTCGAAGATTTGGTGCGGTCTGTGCGGGTACATGGCGTCCTACAGCCGATAGTTGTTCGCCAAAAAGGCGAGGACAGCTATGAGCTCGTTGCGGGAGAAAGGCGAGTTCGCGCCGCTTCGGCCGCGGGTTTGACGAGAATCCCGGCGATCATCAAGGATTTGACGAACCAGCAGAGCCTCGAGGTGGCCCTTATAGAGAACCTACAGCGTGAGGACATAAACGCCATCGAGGCGGCAATGGCTTACAAGCGCCTTTTGGAGGAGTTTGGCCTTTCGCAGGACGACATAGGCTTCAGAATCGGTAAAAGCAGGTCGGCTGTGGCAAACACCTTGCGGTTGTTGAATTTGCAGCAAGAAATTCAGGACAGCATTGCAAAAGGCGAAATTTCCGAAGGGCACGGAAGAAGCCTTCTAAGTGTCGAAGATGCGACGCGCAGGCTAGCAATTTGGCGGGAAATAGTGGAAAGAAAACTGTCGGTAAGGGAGACCGAACGCCTGTGCAAAGAGGCAGCGGAAGCGCTCGAAGGGCGTGAAAATGTTTCACGTGAAACAATTACGCATAAGGAAACAGCCGCGGAAGACCCGATAATTCACCATTTGGAAGAGCAACTCCGCCGGCGTTTTGGCACAAAAGTTTCCATTTCCAGGAACAAAAACGGCGGTCGAATCGAGATTGAATACTATTCGGAAGAAGATCTGGACCGCATTATTTCCCTGATTATTCCATTTGAATAGGATTGCGCAAATGGCAAAGCTTACATCGACGAAAAACGATACGAACTTGAAAAGAAACAAGATAAATTGGGCGGGGGGTATAGGCTTTATTGCGGCGACGGTAGCGTTCTTTTTGATAGGCTTTTTTGTCGTCGGTCCTTTGCTTCAAAATGGCTCGCTTCCATTGACCGAAAAAACCGCCGCAACTACCCCAGCCGAGCCCGAAGAAAACCTGCCATCCGAGGATGCTTCTTCACTGCCGTCCGTTAAAGTGGAAATAACAGAGAAAAGTCCAAAGCCGCCGACCGCCGTTACAGAAAGAAAGCCGCGAGAAACATCACAGGAAACGCCTCAAGAAGCAAAACCGGAACTGTCGGTCTCGGTTCAACCCGCTCCCAAGCCGCAAGAGCAATCGGAGCCTTCCCAACCCAAGCCGCAAGCACAGGTCCAGCCTTCCCTCCAAGAACCATCCCTAGGGACACCCACCAAGCTTTTTTACGTGCGAGCCGGGGTATTCGCGGACCGCTCTAACGCGGAATCCCTGTCTGAAAAGCTTTCACAAAGCGGATTCACTTCCACAATTAGCAAAATGTCCACCCCTGAAGGCGAAAGATACGCCGTTCAAGTCGGAGCTTTCTCGGACCGTTCCAACGCGGATAAACTCGCAGAATCTTTGCGCGCTTCCGGTTTTTCAGCCAATGTATCCGCCTCGGATTAAAATCTCCGCCAGAAGGTCGTGCGCCAAGCGTAAAACAATCTGCGAACTTAACCGCATCCGCGCGTGTCTAACAAGTGAAGTCAAATCGAAAAGGCACCTTGGAAATGCATCCTGAGGAAGAGCGGTTGCTGCAGCTTTCCAGGTCTGGCGACACAGAAGCTTTTGGCCAGCTAATCGCCATATACGAAGGCCGCGTTTATCGAACAGCGTATATGCTCACAGGCAGGAGAGACGATGCTTTAGATGTGGCACAGGAAGCCTTCCTCAAAGCGTTCAGAAACATACGGGCATTCCGCGGCGATTGTGCATTTTCGACCTGGCTTCATCGGATTACAATAAACGCCGCTCGCAACTACCTGCGTTCGGCCAAATCCGGAAAAACTATACCTGAATCCGAAGCCCTGACGGAAACCCGGCTATGGGACGAAAAGCGTGATTCTCCGGAGCAGTCGCTTCTTCAAAAAGAGGCAGCCAGAGAGCTTATGGAAGCCCTGAACGAACTGCCCAGTGAATACCGCGAAGCGTTGGTTTTAAGAGTGGCGCACGAACTGCCGTACTCCGAAATCGCGGAGGTTCTGGAGATACCGATCGGCACCGTCCGAAGCCGTTTATCTAAAGCTCGCGAATTGCTTCTAGGGAAGCTAAGATACCGGTCGTTTTTGGGAAATATCGGGTGTGAAAAAGAATGAAATGCGCTGAAATTAGAAAATTGTATTCCGCATACCTCGATTCCGAGCTGGAATCTCCAACGGAAGAACGCTTCCGTCGCCATTTGGGCGAATGCCGCGAATGCAAGAAAGACTTCGAGCTTTTTAAACAGCAGTGCGGAGAAATGGAATCGGGTTTTAAAGCTATCGCGAAATCTGTAGCTTCGCCTGTATCCCTAAGCGAAGCGGTGAAGGAACGCATTTCTGCCGAAGCCGCCGCTCCAAAATCGTCCTTGCAATCCCTTTTGCTCCGAACCGAATTGCTTGTCGATGCCGTTTCCATAAAGCAATTTTCTCCGGCAGCGCGAATTGGCTGGGTCTCGAGCGTGGTCATAATCGCGTTTTTGGCCATTTTCACGCTGGCTAGTTCTATGACTAGGGAACCGAAACTATCGATGGTTAGGACCCAAAGCAAAAACTTTGTTTCATTCAAGGTCTCATTGAAGGAAGATGGAAGGATAGAAGCGCGGAATGCCACTCGCGATTATGTGCTTCTCTTGAATATCCGTGAGAGGTGGCTGCGTTGAGAAGCGTTTGGGCAAAAGCAGCAGTCTTCACGTCGGGAATCTTGCTGGCTTGCGCGGCGGCGGTGCACATTAATGCGATAGCTTGGCTGAATTATCTAGCCAGTCCGGGATCGCCGCTTTATTCCGCTTCCGTCGCAATGCGGGAAAATATTTGGGTTCCGGTTCTGGCATTCGTCCTTGGACTTTTACTTGCGGCGGGTTCCTTGCCGGCAAAAGGCGTTCCGGATGCGCTTTCCAGAATATCGAGGGTCGTTTTAGGCGTTCTGACAAGTATAGGCGTGATTTTCCTGCTGTATTCGTCCGTTAAAAGTGACGTGTTTTTCAACTCATATTGGCAAGTTGGGCTGGCTGTCGGGCTCGCTGCGTGCGCCGCTCTTTCGGGCTGGGTGATCCACGGTCCCTGCATAAGCGGAAAAAAACGCGCGTTGCGCTGGGGCGCCGCCACTCTGGCGCTTTGGCCAATGTTTTTGTATGCAACTTACGCGCTTACCGGCGATGGAATCAGCGGACTTGGTGGCTTGGGAACTGTATTCCTTTTGAGGGAACCGCTGGCGTTCCAAAAACCGTTGCCAATCCTTCCGGAAATTATTGGCGGGTCGATGGCCGGTGCAATTGCCGGCGCTGCCATATCCGCGGTTATAAAGTCAAAGGCGAGAGTTGGCGCGGCGATGGGGTTTGCGGCTGGGCTGGCGGTATCCGCGATATCCTATCTTTTGCAAAGCGGCTTGCTTGCCACTGCCCTTAAAAGCGTTTATTCGGACAATGCGGTGCTCAAAGCGGCGATTTTGTCGGGCATTGCCGCCAGTTTGGCGGTTTCGGCATCAGCCGGGCTGGCATTCTTCGCCATCAACGCGCCTGCGAAGCGCGAGGCTCGCTCAGGCGCACTTGCTTTGGCAGCGGCGATTGTTTTGGGTTACTGCGGAGTAAAAGCCGTTGCAATGGTTGAAAGTTTTTCCGGATACAACCTAATATCCGCCGCGCTTGCGGTGCCATTGGACAACTGCGCGGTTTATTTGCACATTCAGCCCGACTCGACTATTAGCAGGAGCATAGAAAACCGCGCAGGGCCGGCAGTGCTTAGGTTTTGCGAGGAGCTTATCGTTCAGTACCCGGAGAGTTGTTACAGGCCGGCGGCATTCTACTTGAAAGCTGCCGCGGAGTTCGAACGCTGGCAGTTCAAATCCGCAGCGGAAACGCTCGAGCAGATGAGATACGAATACCCGAATGTCGCGGGCGCGCCTGGAATCCTGCTTTTCTTGTCGTATATGGCTTCCGGAGACTACAAACGAGCAGCCGGAGCCGGAACGAACGATTGGGCGGTGGCGCAGTGGCAGGACTCCGAGGGGTCGCAAATAGTGGCCACAATGTGGGAGCGGCTTGGAAGGTTCGACAGGGCAAGCGGCGCATATAGCCTGTATGCGGATTTCGTCCGCCAAGCTGAAGGACCGAGTTCAGCGGCGGAGGCCCTCGCTCTTTCAGCCGAAATGGCTTCGCGGAAGCCGGGAACTTTGTCGAACGCCGAGGTGCGCGGAAGAGCACTGCTCGAAGGCAAGCCGGCGGCAGGCGTTATCGTCGCGCTAGTCCAGCCAAGAAAAGACGCCGGATCGAAAGCCGAATCCAGAGAGTTCGTTGGCGCCCGGAGCCTGCCCTTATGGCGCGGCTTGCACGGAGTAACCGGCGCGGATGGCCGATTTAGCATACGCGGCGTTCCCTCTGGTGAATACGAGGTTGTGCTTGGTTTTGACCAGGCATCCGTTCCAGCAGGCTATGTTTTGGCTGGAGCAAGAGGCAAGGTTAGCTTAAGAAGCGGCGCGAACGACTTGGGCGATTTCCGCTTCGTTAAAAGAATGGACATTTCAATAGAAAAGTCTGGATCCAGATACGTGTTGAAATGGGATGCGTATCCCAATGCGGCGCGGTATGCCGTTACCATTATTCCAGAAGGCAGAGATTTGACGGGTCAAAAGCCGCGGACTTACCAAGTTAGCCCGAAAAAGGGCGAGATAACCTTCAACTTTCCGGAAAATTATTCCGTCAAAAATAATTCGGTTTTGGCGCTTGCCTTCGACGCAGCTGGGAATGTGGTCTCGTCGTCGGAAGATTACTACAGCCCTAGCCTAGGCCGATTAAAGTATTTGCAGTCGGCTTCGTCGAGCCGTTCGCCGAATGTCCGATCATCAGGAGGTGATCAGCCGGGAAATATTTAAGTTTAATCAGCTTGCTTTGTCGGCGGCGATAATTAACCTGAAGATCATTCAATATATAAGGAGGTTAAGCAAATGATCAGATCTTTCAGAGGCTCCAGAGGCTTCACCCTAATCGAACTGCTGGTCGTAATCGCAATTATCGCGATATTGGCCGCGATTTTGTTCCCTGTTTTTGCCAAAGCGCGGGATTCCGCGAAGGCTTCGCACTGCATTTCGAACTTGCAGCAAATAGGCCGCGCGTTCAGGATGTATGCCAGCGACTATGAGGATACTTTTCCAACCAACAAACTTTGGTCGGGCAACCCCAGAACCTTGGGAGCCGATGGCAGGCTTCCGGATGAAAGGGTAAGGCTTAGCGACCCGACTTATGATCCCGATGGAGATGGCAACCCGGACCGCTTCCAGTATGGAGTTAGCTTTGTCGAGGCGTTATATCCCTTCCTTGAAAGGGTGACTACAGGCAGCGACCCTGTCAGCATTTGGAAGTGCCCCAAAGCCAAGGATTCGACTTACCCGGTCTGGACGCGCGCGGGCGATCCTACTCCGGGTACCGACTCAGGCAACGCGGCGGTTACATATGTAATGAACGCTTATTTGTGCGAAGCCAACGAGGGAACTTTGAAATCCACCGCGGATATGATGCTTCTGCGTGAAATAGATGCCCGCGTAAACGGTGTTTTGCGCCCCACTCCAAGGCCAATTACGTCAGGAGCACCTCAATACCCGTTTTTGGACGACCTTTCACAGGATCCGTTCGGCGTAAGACCAAAAGCCGACCTACACGCAAAAGGCTCGCATATCCTTTTTGCCGACGGGCACGCCAAGTTTTTTATGGTCAACCAAATGCGGAACAGTGAAATTCGCCAAGGCAGCGTAGCCGGTGGAAGCGGCGACCCGTATGGCAGATGGACCAACAAAGACGGATCCATCGTAATTACACCATAATTTTGCTTAAAACGATATTGAAGCGAGCGGGAAGGCAGGAAAGCCTTCCCGCTTTTTTTGGCGGTGTGACAATTTGCTTGTTAAACAGTTATCCCGCTTTTAATAAAGGGCTTATGTTAACGGAAAATACTGCCGATAATTAAAAACAAGAATTGCCTCGGCAGGTTTACTGCCCCTGCGGCAAGTGTATCTCGTTTAGCATTGGGAGGCTGCAACCGTGTCGCAATGCGATTATTGGTGGTATGCAGGCGGAGTGGAATGGTGTGACCTGCAGGAAACAACTTGCAGGTGCAGTGGATGGGAAGAATCCTGCAATTTGCGCGGAACTAAACGCCAGAACAGTCGCAATCAAGAGATCACGCGGCTCAACCAAGAAATGAACCCCAAAAAAATGGCGAAATCCGCCAAGCGAAATCCATCCAAGTGGGTGGACGAATAAATCGTTTTATATCGAAAATATAACTGATAATCAGGCAACAGAAGGTCACGCACACAATAGGCAAGATCCAATTTCTCACCCAAGTCTTGCAGATAACAAAGGATACATCCTCGCATCAGTAGAAAACATGGCAAAGGCATATTGCTGCGCCTGAGCTTTTCCTGTATGCGAGGATGAAAAAGTGGATCCTGTACTGTTGTCTAGAATCCAGTTTGCCATAACCATAGGGTTTCACTTCATTTTCCCGCCTCTGACTATTGGGCTGGCGTGGATCATCGTTTGGATGATGACGCGATACGCCTTTTTCAACGACGAACTCTATGGCAGGATGGCTAGGTTCTGGATAAAGCTGTTCGGGCTTAGCTTCGTGGTTGGCGTCGCCAGCGGCATCACGATGGAGTTCCAGTTTGGCACGAACTGGGCTCAGTATTCACGATTTGTAGGAGACATTTTCGGCGCGCCTCTCGCCGCGGAGGCGGTCATAGCGTTCTTTTTGGAGTCGACATTCCTCGGCGTACTCTTGCTTGGTTGGAACCGCATCCCTGTAAAAATTCATTGGTTTTCGTCGCTGATGGTTGCGGTGGGCTCTACACTCTCCGCATTTTGGATACTTGTGGCAAACTCTTGGATGCAAACTCCCGCTGGATTCCATATCCGGAACGGGCGCGCAGAACTAACAAGTTTCAGGGAAGCGGTTTTCAACCCAAGCATGTGGCCTCGATTCTTGCACACAATGGACGCTTCAATCATTACCGGGGCATTTTTTATGCTGGGCATAAGCGCGTGGTTTTTATACAAGAAACGCGATTTGGATTTTGCCCAGCGCTCGATAAAAATTGCGCTTGCATTCGCTTTTGCGGCGTCTGTGTTGCAACTTCCTTTGGGACATCTTCATTCGGTGCAGGTTGCAAAGACCCAGCCGGCCAAGCTTGCGGCGTTCGAGGGTCTTTTTACCACCCAGAAATGCGCTCCCATGCTTGCGTTCTGCCTGATAACCCAAGACAGCGCGAAATACAAGATAGAAATACCGGGGGCGCTTAGCTATCTTATTTACGGCAGGACCGACGCCGAGGTCACGGGCTTGGACGCTTTTCCCAAGGATGAGTGGCCGCCGATTGCGCTGACTTTTTACTCGTTCCACGCCATGGTACTGCTGGGGATGTACTTCATAGGCTTCACTGCGCTTGGGGTATTCCTTTGGATGCGAAAGAAACTGTTCACGAACAAATGGTTTCTCATTCTCGCTATGGCGTCGATTCCGCTACCGTTTTTGGCAAATGAACTTGGCTGGATTGCCGCCGAAGTTGGCAGGCAGCCTTGGATAGTTTACAAAGTGCTCAAGACGCGCGACGCCATATCGGTAACAGTCCCGGCTTCGCAGATTCTTGCCACCATAATACTTTTCTGTTTTGTATATGCGCTACTGTTCTTCGCGTGGATAGTGGTCCTTAGAAAAGCCATTCACCGCGGTCCGGTGGAACTCTCGAAACGGAAGGTCGGCTGAAAATGGAAGCATTGCAGGTAACGTGGTTTGCGCTAATTGGCGTTTTGTTGACCGGCTATATTATCTTGGACGGATTCGATCTTGGAGTCGGCGTTTGGTATCTTTTTGCCAAAAAAGACAGTGAAAGGAAAACGATGCTAAGCGCCATATTGCCATATTGGGATGGCAACGAAGTGTGGCTGCTGACAGGAGGTGGGGCTGTCTTCGCGGCTTTTCCGGCAGTGTACGCCAGCATATTCAGCGGACTTTATATGGCGCTTATGCTGGTCCTTTTCGCGCTTATCTTTAGGGCAGTCTCCATCGAGTTTCGAAGCCAGTCCGAATCGCAAGCTTGGAAAAAGTTTTGGGACATTGCTTTCGCTTTTGGCAGCGCGGCGCCAGCATTGCTTTTTGGAGTCGCGGCTGGGAACATTATACGCGGGCTTCCTTTGGATGCCGCGGGCAACTATACAGGCACTTTTTGGAACCTTTTGAATGGTTATTCTCTGCTAATCGGCATAACGGGCTTCGCAATGTTCGCCCTGCACGGGGCGCTGTTTCTGCAAATGAAAGCTTCAGGCGAGCTAGCGGTTGCCGCAGCTAAATGGTCTCGCGGCAGCCTTTTCGCTTATCTTACCCTGTTTGTGATAAGTGTGTTGGTTACAGCTCGGGTGACGAACGCGGGCAAGAACTACAGCGAACACCCATTTTTGTGGGTTTTGCCTGTGGCGTCGTTCATCGTTTTGCTCGCAATAAGCCGTTTCCAATCGCGGAAGGCATATTGGCGGGCATTTCTTTGTTCGTCTATATCGATTTTCCTTAATATGGCAGCTATCGGCGCGGGAATATTCCCCAAATGGATATACTCCCTAGGGAATCCGGATAACAGCCTCACCGTTTATAATTCTTCATCATCGGCGCTAACGCTCAAAACTATGCTCATTTTAGTAGCCGTTGGGATGCCGCTTGTCCTTTTCTACACGGCTTGGGTGCACCGCGCTTTCCGAGGCAAAGCAGACCCGGAAGCAACTTATTGACTTTGGCGGTCAACAGCCGCGTTAAGCTAGCCAAGACGCTTGCCAATGGAAACGAATAAGCGCCAAAAGCCAAGTAATTTTGCCGGATTTTTTTGGGAATCCTAAACATTGAAGCCGGAGCTGGCAATAATCTTATTAGGACAGGTTTATCTTCTTGGCGGCTCGAAGGAAGCCGGCAAATTGCGATGAACCTGCGATTTTTTGGGGAACACCGCGAAACTATAAATGCAGCGCATCGCCGTGCGGTGTTCCTATTTTTTTGTGGCGGCAAACGTTCCAAAAAGCTTCATTCCTCGCCCGAATCATAATTTTGCCACGCGTGCCAGTCCCATACGCTCTTGGTGAAACAAATCCAATAAGAGCCGCATATTTGCCGGTGAAGGAACTATTACCGCTTTCGGCGTATTAAAGAACAGGCTGAGGCATTTGCCCGCGGCCTGTTTTTGGTTATTGAACCGGCAAATGGAGCCCGGGGCGGCAGGTTGAATCAATACCTCTTTACAAAGGCCCGAGGTTTTTTATGGCGAAACCGACACTTGTCGTTATGGCTGCCGGAATCGGCAGCCGTTACGGAGGCTTAAAACAGATAGACCCCATAGGCCCAAACGGCGAAATACTGCTGGATTATTCTATTTATGACGCCATTCGAGCAGGCTTTGGCGAAGCGGTGTTTGTAATCCGCAGGGACCTAGAGGAGGCCTTCCGGTCGAAAATCGGCAAAAACATCGAAGATAAAATACAAGTAAAATACGTTTTTCAAGAATTGGACAGGCTGCCGGCAGGCTTTGCCGTGCCGGAAGGCAGGGTGAAACCTTGGGGGACCGGCCATGCGGTGATGTGCTGCGCTGGAGCAATTGAAACGCCTTTCGCCGTAATTAACGCCGACGACTACTACGGCAGGACGGCGTTTACCGCGCTTGCCGAAAGGCTTAGCAACGCGAAAGATGCGGGTGGCGTATATGAATACTGCATGGTTGGCTACTACCTTGGAAACACGCTATCTGAACACGGGGAAGTGGCGCGGGGAGTTTGCCAGACTGACGAAAACAGTTATCTTGTAGACATTTGCGAGCGCACCCGCATAGCCCGCAGGGAAGACGGCATTGCCTACACCGAAGACGGCGTCGTTTGGCATAAATTGCCGGAAGATGCCATCGTATCGCTGAACACTTGGGGCTTTACTCCCAGCATCCTTGCGGAACTTGAAGCTCGCTTCACAAAGTTTTTAGAAAACGTTGGCGAAAACGCCGCCAAAGCGGAATACTTCCTGCCAAGCGTAGTCGGCGAGTTGATTGCCGAGAAGAAAGCCCGCGTCAAAGTCCTTACTACCGGCGAAAAATGGTATGGTGTCACTTACAAGGAAGATCGCCCGATAGTTCAGGCTGCCATACAGAAGTTTATCGAAGAAGGGACATATCCTGAAAAGCTTTGGAGCTGAAAATTGCCACGAAACGACCATTTGGAGAATATAGTTGAACTTTTCCAAATAGAAGGCCGATTCTTGGGCGCGGTTCCTTACGGTTGTGGGCACATCAACGATACTTTTCGGGCGGACTTTCAGCAAAACGGCAGAATAAAACGCTACATAGTACAGCGGATCAACAAAAACATTTTCAAAGAACCTGAAAAGGTAATGGAAAACATCGGCAGGGTCACGCGTTTCTTGCGGAAGCGAATTATCGAAGCGGGCGGTGACCCCGAGCGCCAGACCCTGAACATAATTCCGGCAAAAAGCGGAAGGGATTTTGCTGTTACGGAAGACGGCGAATATTGGCGTGTCTATGTTTTTATCGAGGGAGCGAGCATTTATGAAACAGCGGAAGATGCCAGCCTAATTTACGCGGCGAACAAGGCGTTCGGCAATTTTCAAGAGATGCTCAGCAGACTGCCGGGCGGTCGCCTTCACGAGACCATTCCGGATTTCCATAACACAAAGAAGCGGTTCCGCAACTTTGTTGAAGTTTTGGAAGAAGACCCTTTGAACCGGGCGGCATCCGCCAAGCCGGAAATAGATTTTTATCTCAAGCGCGAGCCTGTTGCATCAGTGATAATCAACGCTTTGCAATCCGGCGAAATTCCGGAACGAATAACTCACAATGATACCAAGCTCAACAATGTGCTGATAGACGATGCCACCCGCGAGGGAATATGCGTGCTGGACCTCGATACCGTAATGCCCGGTTCCGCCCTTTACGATTTCGGCGATTCCGTCAGGATAGGAGCTTGCACCGCGGCCGAGGATGAGCCCAACCTCGATAAAGTTGGCATAGACCTGAAATTGTTCGAATGCCTAACCCGCGGGTACCTTGACGCCGCAAAAGATTTCCTCACACGAAAAGAGATCGAGCTCTTGCCGTTTTCAGCGATAGTGATGGCGTTTGAATGCGGCATGCGTTTCCTGACGGACTATCTGAACGGTGATACGTACTTCAAAACAAGCAGGCCCCTTCACAATCTCGAACGTTGCCGAACCCAGATGAAAATCACCAGTGAAATGGAAAAGTCCTTTGGCAAAATGCAGGCTGTAGTCTGTGAATGCCTGCGATGTGTTGAAGCCTAGTAGGAAGCCTCCACGATTATTTTCCCATCGGGATTTGGCAGCAAGACCAACTCTTTTTCAATGTCAATCCCGTCATGTGACTTACCGTTGACTTTTACTACTTTCATCTCTTGTTTTTCCGGATGTCGCAAGCGCAGCTCCAGCATAGCCGGCGGTTGGCGGTCGGGCGCGATTATCTCAGCCCGGATTTGGTCGCCGGTTGATTCGACCCGGCAAGAAACTTTTCCAAAGTACGTGGCCATGCCTTCGAAAGAGAACGATTTTCCTTGCTTGAACCAAGCTCTGGGGACTGCCGGGCACAGGCGCAAGGACTGGCTTGGCGTTTCGGTGAGCAAAGCGTGGCGGAGCCATACTATCCAGCAGTTTTCATCAGGGGTTTTGAACGAAGGCCCTAAGCCAATTCCGAATGCGTCAACCGGGTGTTCGGTGAAACATCGGACATCAGGATAGAGGTTCTGCGCCAGGCTGTTGTATATGGCGCGGATGGCGTGCTCCGGCTGGTCGCGTTTTATGTAAATCAGGGCAATCGGAAGCAAGCCGCTTTGTATGGTGTTGCCGCCTTGGCTAAACCAGTATTTATCGATATCCACTCGCCTGCCGCGGTACCGGCTTACAAAAACATTGTCCTCCAAATCGCGGAGCATCCAAGTGACCATCGGGTCCCAAGGGTCCATCACTCCGCATTCTGCGGTATGGACCGGCCCGTAAAGCGAATCCCTGATCCATCCGACATCCCTTCCCCTAAGGTGGGCGCGAGTCGGAACGAAAGGCTGGTAGGTACCATCACTCAGCCTAACCACCGGGGACAGGGCCATAGAAGTTTCCATTGAGCGGTAAATATCACGGCGAAAGGCTTCCGCGTCAGCGGCGATCCTTTCGGCTTCGCTGCTTCCAATAGATGCGAGCGCTTCGGCGGCGGCCTTCATTCCACGATAGCAGTAACCGTTTACGGCATACCAAAACAGCCATTCCGCATTGTCTTCCAAGTGGCCTGGCGGGAAAAGCCCGTAAGTAACCGATTTGGGATCATCCATAGTCGCCTTGCGTTCGCGCGTTATAAAATCGCATGCGGACACCAAATTCTTTTCGATGCTCTTTGCCCAGTCGGAATCTCCAGTCAATTTGAAATGTTCCGCAAGCTGGAAAAGCACGAAGCCGTGGTCGAGGTTATAATTGAAAGTCTGGTAGTCGATTTCTTCGTTCACCCGCAGACCGTGCAGGACGCCTTCTTGGGTTTTGAACTTGCCGTGAAGCGGTCGGGAACCCTGCAATTTGACGTAAGGTTCCAAATATTTTCTGGCATCGGCGTGATAGCCGCGGAAATCCAGCGCGCGAATCTGGTGGCAGGCTTCGTTGGCGCATACCGGGTATGCGAAAGTGGCGGCCGGCAGCATATAAAGCCCGCTTTCAATGTCGCGGTCGGCAGTTATGCCTATATGGGGCACGGAGGCTTTCAGATAATCGTTGATTATCAGTTCCGGGGTTTCGATGCAGGCTCCGGCTGTAATCCGCGATTCCCAATAGCTTTCGACCTCTCGCAACTTGGAGTCGAAATCCAGCGAACTGACCAATTGTTCGCCGTTGCCGCCGAGATACGTAATGAACGGGACGCAAAGGTCTATGAAATGGCTTTCCCTGGGTTCGAGCCGAACTTTATATTCGGCGGAAATGGGAAGGGAATTGATAAATTGCGGTTCATAAGCGCACGGCGACGCAACCAGTGACCCTTTGCCGTATGTTTTTATGTAAGCCCTCAAGCGCCGCTCGTCATAAGGCTTCACGGCCCATTGATTTTGGACCGGAGATTCAGGAACCTTGTTTTCGACGATCCTGCCGGTGGCATATACTAAACCGCCGTTTATTTCCAATGCCTCGGCAGCTTCGATTACCATCCTGAATATCGCTTCGCGGGGTTCTTCTGTCGTATTCCTTATTTTTACCCGCATCATAGCCGCTGTTGGCTCGTCGCCGCGAAGAGAGTCCAGCTCCCAAGGCGAATCTTCGATCAGGCACGAAAAGACTGTTTTTTCGAAAGCTATTTCCCGATCCAGCCATTCGGTCTTGAAAATGGGCAGATAACCTTTCAATGCGGACTGGGAAGAGCCGTCTTCCCTCATCCTGAAATCGGGCGGGTCGCCAGTGCAGAAACGGTAGTAAATGGAGGTCCCGGGCCAAAGCAATTTTGCAGTGTCTCTTCCCAAAGCTTTCATCAGCCGCTTGTCGGCGAAAAGGTCGCCGTTGTATCGATAACCAAACTCTTGGCGGTTGGCTTCGCAGCCGATGCACACATAGCGCCCTATCGACCCGTGCCTTGTTTTTATCAACTGCGGGATTTCCGCCGATGCCCGTTCGTAAGATTGCTCCGGCTCGGTCGCGACGCGGTCGTAAATTGGCGGAATGGCGCCGGTATCGGCGATTGCCGAACTCTCCACGCCGGTTACAACAATCCCCAGGTCCTTTATTAGCAAAGGCTCTTTTAGCGCGTCACTGGCTAGGAAACTGAAAGGCCTTGGGTCGGCCGCAACGGTGATTATCGTCCGGTCGGGTGGAAGCACCACATCCTTGTTCCGTGTCTGATGGCTGCATTCGGCGTATTTCACGCGCATTTTCAAAAGGTTCGGGTCGGAATCTTCAAGCGTGATTATTTGCCCGTTAAATGCCTCGACCGAACCGGCATATTTATAATCGCCATTGAAACTGACCTTGAAATCAGCTTCGCGCCATACTGAATCGGAATATACTTCAATCCGCTCGACAACCGCGGGAGAACTGGAATCATACAAGAACCTTATGCGGTATGACTGCCGATAGAATACCGCGAAATCTTCGGCTTGCGGCAGCTCCGTGAAATCCAACGGGTCGAATGTGTAAGTCCAAGTATCGCCTTCAATTGAAATATCGCCTTTGGGGCTGACCCAGCTTCCGTTGTAAGGGTCGTCTATCGGCGTCCAGCCGCTTTTAAAAGGAGCCGGCCAACTTGCGTGCCAATATTGCAATTTAACGCCTTTTGGGCATGGCATTTCTGCTTCAGACCGGTATTTAACAACAACCTTGTAAAACTGCCGGGGCCATTCCCAAGCTATGCCCCAATGTCTGCCTTGCTGTTCGGGCACGTCTTGGGGTTCCCAGAAACCGCTCCCAAGCGGCAAGCTATGTTCTTCAAGTGATATAGGATCGTCGCCTGTCCAATATTTCAGTGCGCCGAACTCGGCTATGTTCACTTGCTGGTCTTTATCGTTATAGGACAAATGCACCTCTCCAGTGTTTCGTAATCTATGAAAGCTTAACGTTAAGGCTTGTAAATGTCAACAGTTCAGCCGGCATCAAGCATAAGTGGCTTAATAATTTTCATCGAAGTTTCACATAGCAGACCAAAAAGGGTTGGATTTTGAATAGTTCAGGTCGGGTTAAAAGATAGTTAATCTCTTTGTAAAGCAAGCCGGTTAATCTCTTGTTGGCGCAGGCAAGCTAGCTGCGCAATAGCAATACCGAAGAAGGAGAAAAAGAAGATGACGCGTATCATCGCAATCGCCGCAGTCCTGTTCACACTCGCGGCAGCCGTTCAGGCAAACATTCAGATCACGGAATGGATGTATTCAGGGTATGGTGGAGAGTTCGTTGAACTGACCAATATGGGGTCTTCACCGATAGATTTCACTGGCTGGAGCTATGACGACAACAGCCGGGTTCCTGGAAGCGAGATCCTGAGCGCTTTCGGGATTGTAGGCGTGGGTGAATCGGTAATTTTCACCGAAGACAACGCCGACGTTTTCCGCACTAATTGGGGGCTCCCCGCAAGCGTGAAAGTAATTGGCGGCATAACCAATAATATAGGCCGATCCGATGAAATTAACATTTACGATGCTCTCAGCGCCCTTATCGACAGGCTCACTTATGACGATGCCACCGGCAAAGGTCCCCGCACCCAGTACAAGAGCTGCACTATTCCCGTGGCGGACCTTGGGCTGACAGTAGCTTCATCGTCTTGGGTTCTTGCTTCTGTTGGCGATGCTTACGGTTCTTGGATGTCCACCAGAGGCGACATTGGCAACCCTGGTTATTACTATGCGGCGCCAATTCCCGAGCCTAGCTCGTTTGCAGCGTTGGCTTGCGGGCTGGTTGGATTGGCGGGATTCGTTCGCCGCAGGATTAAATAATTATCACTGCCATTCAATTTCATGAATCGAGAAATGCCTGCCGTGCGTTAACTGCGCGGCAGGTTAAGCATTTAATAAGGAGGGGCATTTTGAAAAAAATCTTCACCGCAGTTTCGGTTTTTATACTTGCAGCCTACTCCGCAACAGCCGGAACGATCGCTCTTTGGAACTTCAACGACGGCAACCTGATTGTGGATCAGGGCGCGGGCACCTTGTCTTTGGTAAACACGTCGTCGAACTTTGAAACCGATCCAACTAAAGTGGACCCGAACGACCCTGGCGGAGCTTCACTGGAAATTTACGGCTGGCCAGTCCAGAACGCGCCGGACAAAACAAACGGCATACAATTCAATGTTTCAACGGTTGGCAGAAGCAACATCAAGATTAAATGGGATATACGCCACAACATCAAAAACGGCGAAAGCGGCCCAAACACTTCAATTTTCCAATATTCGACCGATGGCGGGGCGACTTGGATTGACGGCCCAAAATGGACATCTTCCGGGGACCAGTGGTACCTCAACCGCGAGGTCGATTTGTCTTCCGACCCAAATGTAAACAACAACCCTAATTTCGCTTTCAGGATTATGGGTGCCCACCAGCCCGGGCAGGGCAAATATATGCCTTGCGTCGGATCGGTTTATGCGACGACCCGCAAATGGAGGTTGGATCTAATAAGGGTGCACGACGATCCGCCGCCAACGCTTCCAAATACCATTGCGCTATGGGATTTCAACGATGTCCGCGATTTGGTTGCCGATTATGGCGACGGAACCTCTTTTGCCGAAATGATTGGCGGAGTAGTTTTTGACGGCGATGGCTATTCCGACGACTTTGCGCATAGTGAAGAGCCGTGGGATTCCAGTAGCAGTTCCGATCCCGCCCTGAAAGGCAAGTGCCTCGACACTACAGGTTATCCTGCGCAATCGTCCGGAAACCGAACAGCGGGAATGCAATTCAATGTCTCCACGGTTGGCCATTCGGGGATCAAGCTATACTTCGATGCCAAACATAAATATGCTTCCAGCCGGTTTTTGCGCGTGCAGTACACGACTAACAGGAACGCTACGCCGGTCACTTGGGTGAACGCCACACTCTTCGACCACGAAATAACCGATCCAACGCAAGACGCTTGGTGGTTCAACGGCAATATGGTGGACCTTTCGGCGGTGAGTGCGGTCAACAACAACCCCAATTTCGCTTTTCGGATAGTGACCGAGTTCAACCCGGAAACCGGCAGTTCTTACGCGCCAAGCCGCCCGGATGCCACTTACGGCGGGCTTGCCAACAAGATTAGGTTCGATATGGTGCGAGTGACTTCCGATTCCGCATCTCCTGCGTTTCCGAATAAAAACATAGTGGAAGCGAAGAAAATGCCCCAATGGGAGAAAGTGACGATTCAGGATGCGGTTATAACGGCAATGCATCCGGATTACTTCTGGGTTCAAGCAGACGACAAGGCTTGTGGCATCAAAGTTTACGCTCCGCAGCATAACCTGAATTCTGGATGGCGGGCGAATATTTCCGGCATAACGCGCAAAGGACGGGATACCGAGAAATATATTTACGCAAATTTCGCCGGATGGAACGGCCAGAATGCCGGAACTGTGGAGCCTTTGTTTATGGCCACAAAGAATGTCGGTGGCGGCGATTGGTTTTACAACCCGAATAACGGCGCCGGGCAAATTGGCGTTCCCGGCGGCGTAGGGCTGAACAACGTCGGGCTTTATGTGAAAGTCTGCGGCAAGGTCACCGCTTATGTGGAAGAAGATGACGACCCCGGTTACTACCAGTTTATGTATGTGGACGACGGTTCGGGGCTTTATGACGGCAATTTATTTGGCCCAAATGGCACGCCCGCACTTGGAGTACGCGTTGCGCTTCCAAAGAACTTCAGCGGCGACTACTTCGGCAAATACGTTGAAGTGATAGGAGTGTCATCCATTGACCGGATTGGCGGAGCGACAGACGATGTGGTCCGATGCATCCGTAGGCCGGTTATTAATATAATCGAACAAAATCCTTAAAATTGGTATAAATTGAAGAGGGCTGCCAGAACGGCATATCGAAAATTCTTGCAAGAAAAGGCAGCCCTCGCCATTTCGATTTGGTTCAAAGGTCAGGCTAAGAGGTTTTTTATGTCGGGCAAACGGGGATTTACGCTTATTGAACTGCTCGTAGTGATAGCGGTTATAGCGATACTGGCATCTATACTGTTTCCTGTGTTCGCGCGCGTTAAAGAGACCGCCCGCACCGCAAGGTGTTCAAACAACATGAGGCAAATAGGGTTTGCCCTGCTGATGTACGCGCAAGACCACTGCGACCAATTTTCTCGCTGTGAAGTGCGTTACGGGCCCAACAACATGTACATGATCGACGGTCACGATTGGGGGAAATGGTTTTGGATGTTCACGTGCAAGCCTTATTTGGGCACCAAATACCCTGCGGACTATGAATCGGGCAAGCCCGGCGAAAACATTTTTTGCTGTCCGACGAAACCGGTTTTACATAAACTGATCAAAGGCGGGCAATTGAACTTTCTTTACCGGAGCGGCTATGATAAAAAGTGGGGGTTGACATATCTCAAAACAGTTCCCGGCACTTCAAAGCCGGGCTATGCAATGTGGTGCAGTTACGGGATCAACGAGCATATACCGTATTCATCGTGGAGGGTGAGTGATTGGGAACGCCCTTCGAAATCGTTCATGCTTCTTGAAGCGAACGACACGGAGCTGACCGGCGACCAGCTTTACTACAAGTTCCATCACGACATCCACGGGGATGGGAGCAATATACTTATGATAGACGGCCACGTGCAGTGGCATAAATCAATATACCGCGGAGATCCCAGCTCTCCAAATTGCCAATGGCGGATGCCTCCCGGCGGGCCTTGGGGCGGCTTGGGACCAGGGCAGACTCCCCAGACCGATGTAGGCCGCGATATTGGGCCGTGGACGGCCATAGCCCGCGATGACAAGAGATAGGAAGCACGACAGAGTGAGCGCCAACAAGCTTCTTCCGGCTATTGTCCTTCTTGTCTGCCTTTCGGTCGCGGCTTGTTCGGGAGTTGTTTATCTTGGCAAAACTGAAATCCCGGGCACGGCGGAAGACTTGTCCAATCTCACAGATTTGCTTGAAGAAGGCACGCCGCACAACAGGCTAGGCGGGTTTGGCTCGGCTTTGGACTACCTGCGCAGGGATAACCTCTACGTTGTATGCCCGGACAGGGGGCCTGCCGATGGCGCGACAAGTTACAAATGCCGCCTGCACATTATGGAAATAAGGGCCGCCGAAAAGGACGGCAAATGGGAGATTGCGGCGAAGCTTAAATCCACAATTATGCTGGCCGATCCGCAAGGCAAGCCGTTCACAGGCAGTTCCAAGGCGTTTATTGATGGCTCGAGGCTGGACCCCGAAGGCGTGAGATTTTCGAAGAACGGCACTTTTTTTGTAAGCGATGAATATGGGCCTTATGTTTTGGAGTTTGAGCTCTCGGGCGTTTCAACCGGCAGAAAAATAAACATCCCCGACAAGTTCTTGGCCGACGTGCCCGGCGCGACTCCCGTAGAGGAACTTAAAAACAACAAAAAAGGCCGGCAGCCAAACCGCGGGATGGAAGGGCTGGCGCTGTCGCCTTGCGGCGGTTTCCTATATGGAATTATGCAAAGTCCCCTTATTCAAGACGGGGCGCTAGACTCTTCGGGAAAGCGCGTTGGGCGGAATGTCAGGATCCTAAAAATAGACCTCTCCTCCGGCAAGACCGAAGAGTATGTTTATGTCCTCGAAAACGGTTCGTTAGGCATAAATGAATTGCTCGCGCTGAACGAAAAAGATTTTCTAGTTATAGAGCGCGATGGCAAGTCCGGCCAAAATGCAAAGTTCAAAAAGATATTAAAAGCCGATATTTCCAAGTGCACCGATGTTTCCGGCATAGAGCGGCTTCCATCCGAAGGTTTGCCTGACGCAGTTGTCCCGGTGGAGAAGTCGGATTTTATAGACCTTTTGGATGAAAAGTTTGGGCTCGCTGGCGACTCTTTTCCGGAAAAGATAGAAGGACTCGCATTGGGACCACATTTGCCGAGCGGAAAACGCCTGCTTCTTGTCTCGTCCGACAACGACTTTATTCCGGGAAACCCCAGCGTGATATTCGCTTTTGCCATAGACGAATAATGCCCCGCGAATGTCTCGGCGCCGCTTGAAATTGACTTCAAAACCTAAGCTCCAAAGCGCGTAATTTATGGGAATTTCTATTAGCAAAACTTCTCATAATGCCTGAACGGTATGGAATAAATAATGCGTAAGAATGGTTATTACCGGGGAGGCGACCCACAATAGTGCGTGACCAGGCGCACAAAAGCCGGCAAAGCCGTTTGTTTTATGCTTGAACTAAGCTAGGAAAACAAGGAAGGACCGGAGTTCAGGGAAGAGTACAATCGGGCTGAGCTAGTCCAGGCAATGGACGCGAAGCAGACGGTTGCGGCGTGCCTTCATCGGCTCAGGCGAAAAGCGCAGGGCTTCAGATGAGGGAGAGGCGGAGGCGGCGAGGTTTCTCATCGATGAGACCCCGCCGTCTCATTATATTACAAAAAAACTACCCTCCTATGTTTTCCAAGCCGAGATTGCGGAAGATGTAAAGCCCTTCTTTGCCGGGTGCCACAATATCGAGCCTGCCGTCTCCGTCGAGGTCTGCAACGCTAAAATAAATTCCCGTTCCCGAATGATGCGGCACGGCGCCGAAGTCCACCACTTGTTTTGTAAAGCTTTCGCCGTTCCATTTGAAAATGTAAAGGCCCACGAACTCGTCTTCGCCGGGTTCGTTTCCGCAGTGCGCGCGATGCCTGCTTCCGGTGATTAGTTCGCCTTGCCCATCGCCGTCAATGTCGACCCAAATCATGTCGTGGTACTGCGAGAACCAAGGGTCTATAGGGTGCTTGGTCCAAATACGTGAGCCGTCCGAAGCGTCTTCTCTCGTGTAGTAGTCCAAACCGTATCCGTGGGCATTGCCGACTATCAGTTCGTTTTTGCCATCGTTGTCAAGGTCCACGGAAAGAATCGGCACACTGGACATAGGGTAAAGCTGGAATTCTTGATGGAACTCCCAAGGGTCGCTCAAGGGGTCTCCAGTGGGTTCCCAAAAGCCGGTGTTGGTAATGAAACAACCTTTTCCTGTGTTTAGCACGTCCCCGAAGCCGAGACCGTGCCCAATGGGCGTTTCGGAAACGGTGTATTTTTTGAACGACCCATCGACAAGCTTATAGAAAACGAGTGGAGCGCCCGGCGTGTTGGGGCATATTTCCAAGATACCATCGGCATCGACGTCCCAAGCTCGGGTAGTCTCCACATTGCCGCAGGCATCGATTTTGTGGGTTTTCCATTCCACAGGCTTGCCTTTGGGGTTTTCGCGCCAATATAGTTCGCATCCCCACCAGCCGCCGGTTACGAAATCCATATAGCCGTCGCCGTTCACATCGATGGGAATTGTCGAAAAATCATCGTAGTATTCGCCTTCCGCTCGGACATCGCAGATTTTGTGCTTTTTCCAAGAAGGGCCTTCATACCAGTACGCTCCGGAGACTATATCGAGGATGCCGTCATTATTCACGTCGAATACGCCCGCCGATTCGAAAGCCTCGTCGCTTAGCTTGATTTTTTCCCATCTCAATCTCCTGCCGGTCATATTCGCCTCCCAACCAATTGCTTACTATATTATTTCATTTAATAACCAGCCCAATTGAACCTGCAAAACAAATGAAATAAAAAAATTACAAAAAAATTCTTATCCACAGGAAACATCAACCTCTACAGCGAATGTAGTTTTAACAAGGACGTTACAAGCCATCTCCGTTGGGAAACTTATTTGCCTTGCGGAACGACGGCGAAAGGGCACGCAGATGGCCAGCGGGAATGTTCGTTTAAAAAATACCGGTTTTGCCAAAGACTGGCTGCTGCCTTTTGTCGTCGTGCTAGTATTGCAAATAGCATTCAGGCTGGCAATTGGCCATTTTTTCTCGAATAAGCCCCTGCTATTCCCCACATACGGCGCTATTGCAACGGCGGCGTCTAGCCTGTTGATTTTTTGCTTATTTGGATTTAGGGCTCCGATTGTCCTGCTAGTGCTGGTATTCATCATTATTGACTTTTTCCTTATTTCAGCAAGGCCGCGGACGCGCATTTATGCATCGGATTTTGATTTCTGGGCGGCTTTTGCCATATATTTCGCGATATTGTTTGTAGGTAGCTTGGCGATTGCTTACATCGAAAACGCGAGGAAACGGCTCAGTAAGCTAAACGAAGAACTTTTGGTAAAAAACAAGCGGCTGGATATGTTCATAACGAACAGCCCACTCTCGGTAATCCAATGGGACCCGGATTTCAGGATAATAGATTGGTCGCCAGAATCCGAACGCATTTTTGGATGGAAAAAGGAAGAGGTCCTTGGCAAGCACCCCGACGAGTTCAAGTTCGTTTACGAGGAAGATATTCAGCCGGTAGCCCAGATAATGTATGATTTGACGCACGGCGTTAGCCAGCGCAGCACTTTTTTCAACCGCAACTACTGCAAAGACGGCCGCGTGATTTGGTGCCAATGGTACAATTCCGCCCTCGTTGACGATGACGGAAAACTGAGGTCAATTTTTTCCTTCACACTAGATGTCACGGAGCGTGAGAAGGCCCTATTGGCGTTGAAGCAGAGGGAAGAGCTTTTTCGGAGCATGGCTGAATCGGCTCCGGACATTATCGCGCGTTATGGCACCGACACAACGCACATATACGTTGGTCCGCTCATTGAAAAAGCTACCGGATTGATAAGATCCCAAGTGCTCGGCAAAAAATTGCTGGAAATTGGCAAAGCGGAAAGATTGATGCCTATGCACAACGCAATCCTGAACGCAGTCCAAAAAGGCGAGGCGCAGGTGACTGAGTTTTCGCTGGACTCTCCAGAAGGAATCAGGCATTACGAAGCGAGGCTGATTCCGGAAAAAGACACTGACGGCAAAGTGGTATCCGTATTAGGCATCAGCCGGGACATAACCGAGAAAAGGCGAATTGCTCAACTTAACGAAGCCCTGAATCTAATAAATACCACCGTAAACTCCACACTGGACTTCGACAAAATAATCAGGCGCGTGGTGCAAAGCGCGGCTGTCGCTTTAGAGTGCGAATCTGCGGGAATGACGTTGACGGAAGACGGCAAATGGACTGTTAAATACACCTATAAAATGCCAGTCGATCTTACCGGCTACGTTTTCGAACAAGATGAACTCCCGAGAGGAATGGATATTTCTGCTTGGCGTGAACCTTTGGAAATAGGCGATGGAAAAGAATTGAATTTTCGAAACATAAAAGCGCTGGAGCGTTTGAAAATCCGCTCGTGTCTTGCTGTGCCGCTGATGTTGCGCAACAGGCAGCTTGGGGCTATGCTTTTTTGTTACCATTCCCAAAACTACGATTTCCAAAAGGCCGAGATAGATTTTGCAAAGAAACTGTCGGTCTCCGTTTCGCTTGCCCTAGAGAATGCCCGGCTTTATGGTGACCAGAAGGAATTGGCAAAAAAAGCCTCGGAAGCGCAGGCGGCCGTACAGCAGCATTATGAATTGCTCCAGCGCGCGCTCGTTCCGGAAAAGCCAGTGACCGGCGAGGGGTATAGCGTAGCAGCAGAGTATATCCCGGCTTACGGCGAGCAGGATATTGGGGGCGATTTTTATGACGTCTTCCATACGGAAAGCGGAAACCTCGGCGTCCTCATAGGAGATGTGGCCGGCAAAGGCATCGGCACAGCGGCGCTTGCGGCGGTGACTCGAAGCACCGTTAGGGCGTTTGCCTTCGATTTTTCGGACGCATCAGAAGCGCTTTCGCACGCAAACAGGGTGATCGTCAGGCACCAGGAAGGCTCCGAAAGTTTTGTCACTGTTTGTCTGGCGATAATCGATGTCAGATCCGGGCAGTTCGCTTATTCTTGCGCTGGGCATCCACCGGCGGCAATATGCCGGAAGAATGGCGATGTAGAGTTTTTGGCTTTTGGCCAGCCACCGTTGGGTTTGGTCGAAAACCAGCGATACCGACAGCTAAATTTCAAGCTGGATAAAGGCGACAAGCTCATTTTTTATACCGATGGGATAATGGAAGCCCATTGCAAAGGCGACATTTTCGGCACGGAAGGCATAGAAAAAATCCTGCGTCAAACCTGCGGGCAATCGTTGGATGTCATTTTGAAATCGATCATCAAGGCCGCAAAAGAATGCTCGGAAGGCAACCTCTCAGACGATGCGGCTGTAGTCATCGTCTCCCTCGAGTAAACGGAACCTCTTGGCGAAACCTTTTTTTGTGAACGCCCTAAATCTTTACCATATATGAAAAATTGAGATTTAAATGATATTTGTGTATTCAATCCTACGAAACTTTTAATGAAAGTTCCCTGTCAAACTTTACGGGGTCGAAGTGGTTTCAAAAGATTTTTTGAAAGGAGCGTATCCAAATGAAAAACGCAAAGATTATTGCGGCCGCCGTTGCCCTAGCTTTTGCCATATGGCATAGCGCCGGCGTGTCTGCCCAAAGAGGGCCGCAAGCCCCGGTGTTGCCTCCCCCAATTCCCGCCGGTCCTGCAGTAAAAGCGGGGGCATCCGGGTTGTTTGTCCTTCTTGGCGGGACCCTATTGAAATACGACCCGGTGACATTGACGCCGGCCGGTTCGCTGGAGTTGGCCCCTAAAGCCGGCTTGCCAGATCCTCCGATAGGCATTCCGCCCAATGTTCCGCCGCCTCCGATTCACGCACAGATGCTTATTTCTTTGGGGAGTCCAGAACTGGTGCTTGTGGTGATAAACGACAGGTTTTTCAGCGTGGATGCCGCAACGATGCAAATTGTCGCCAAAACCGACCTGCCCAAGCCTGAAGTTGGGCCTCCCGCTTCCGAGACAGCGAAGAAAGTACAGAAGCCCCGGAATCCCGGATCTGGGCCCAAAGATGGAGCGCAAATCGTCAAGCCGCTTATGCCTCCGATCTTCCACCTCGAACTATCCGGTTCTACATTATACGTGATTCGGGGCCCGAATATAATCGCAATTAATATCAACAACGGCGATATCACAGGGCAGGCGGAATTGCCAAAGCCTCCGGCGCCACCCGGTCGCAACTGACATTTTGCCCATTTGCGGCGCAAAACTTCAATTCTTCGCCGGCCTGAGTGAATCGGGCCGGTTTTTTATCGGCAGAGGCTGGGACTTTATTCAAGACGCCCGCCAAAGCGAAGAAAAATATAGTCAAAGAAGTAATTGCCCAATCAATTTAGGCTAAAGAGCGGACGAATTCCCCATTGGCGGTTGACACTCAAAAACCTTAGCCATATACTTCCAGCATAACATTTTTTTGGAGATTGCGCGGTCAATGTCTTTGAAAATTGGAATCGTTGGTGTTGGAAACATAGGCTCTATTCACGCCCAGTGCTACAGGAATAACCCGAAATGCGAGGTTGTGGCCTGTTGCGACATAATACCGGAAAAAGCCGACAAAGCGGCTTCCGACCATGGCGCGAAAGCTTTTTACAGCGTAAAAGAAATGCTTGAAAGCGGCTTACAGCTCGATGCCTGCAGTATGTGCACCCGCGGCGTAGAAAACGGCGGAGACCATTTCACTCCCACAATGGAGCTTTTGGAGGCGGGCATTCCTGTGCTCGGGGAAAAACCGATATCGAACAATATCGAAGAAGGCGAAAGGATGGTCGCTCTAGCCAAAAGCAAAAAGATTCCATACGCCATAAACTTGAACCATCGTTTCACGCCGGCGGCCCTCCGCGCAAAAGAATGGGTAAATACGGGTCGTTTGGGTGAATTGCTTATGATCAATATGCGGATGTGGATAAACAATCCGGTCGAGACTTCTCCTTGGTTCCACATGCGCGCCTTGCATCCCCATTCATTCGATGTAATGCGGTACTTCTGTGGCGATATAAAAAGTGTAGCTTCGTTTATGGTGAAGGCCCCCGGACGGATTACCTGGTCAAACGCTCAAGTGCTCACTTGGTTTGAAAACGGCGTTGTCGGAAACCTGACGGGCAGTTATGATGCCGGAGCGAGCTATGGCCTGGAACGCTGTGAAGTAATCGGCTCCGAAGGCAGGTTCGTCCTCGAAGACGCCTGCGAGCATCTTACGTTTTATCCCCGAAACAGCATCGAAACGGAGACCTACAGTTATCTGGGCGGAATGCGCTCCTTCTCGGAAACATTCCAAAGCCGGATAAACAAATGGGTTGACCAGCTCGAAGCGAAAACGCCATATGACCAAATAGACGGCTCGGGCGAGGACGCGCTTAAGGTCCAGAAAGTGATCGAAGCCGCGATAACCAGCTGGAGCACGCACTCCATCGTGGACCTTTAATTTGAAGCGAGGCTTGCCTGGCGTATGATCCGCTAACCAGAAAAACGTTTATGAAAAATACCGCAAATATCCATAAACGCGGGATTTCCGTTACCTTGCGCCTTCTTGACGAAGCCCTCTGCGAGATACAGCAGTGGGCAGAGGGTCGCGAGATAAAATCCGTGCTTTACAAAGAGCGCAATTCGCTCACAGAGAAGCAGAAACAGGGCATAATGCGCGAAATCGACCAAATGAGACGTGTTCTATGCGAATTGCGCGATGGGCTGGAGCTCGAACCGGAAGTCCGCAGCGCCGCAAGTTCCATCCGCGCGAGCTGTTCAGGACTTTGGGAGCACGTGGCGGAACTAAAGGCAAAGCACCTGAAGCGATATGGCGAAGTGCCGACAGATCTGGAAGCGTTTTTGGAGCCGCGAACCACTCTGCTTATAGAAGGGCTTGTGAATATCCTGGATGCGATCAAACCTCGCAAGCATTCAGAGCAAAAAAACAATCCTTAGGCAACGAGCTTTTACCTTCCTGGATGCAAATGAAAATCCGCATCCATCGCGAATCTAATATGAAGATGCTGGATGCGGATTTAAACGCGAGTTATAGCCGGTATTCAGTACTCGTCCCAGAATGCCTTTGGGTCTTTGGAGGGATACTGGAATCCAAGCTTCGAGACCGGCATAGCTTGGACATGGCTGTCGAGGAATACGCAATTTGCCGTGCCGTTATGCCTGTTCACTATCCGCGTTGCAGTTGCCGCCCGGCTGTAGTAAGGCTGGTTGTCAGGCGTCCGGAAAACGAGTTCCGCGAAGTTGGTGTTCGGATATTCTTCCCATCTATCCGGGTTCGGTTCATTAGGATTCATAATGTGGCCCGTGTCGGCAAAGACTACCGTTTTTCCGGGGTTTATCACCGATGAACGCTTAATAGGCAGGTTTCCTTTGGTTTCGTTCGGCCTCCATTTGCCTAGGTTGGGATGGTTCATTCCAATGCCCCAACTTTTTGGGTTTTTGGCTGAAGGGCACCGGATTATTTTCTTGCTTTTGGCAAGGTACCTGTTGAGAGTGTCGGGCCACCACGTGTCACTGCCGGGGAACATCGCGCCGGGAGGTGGAGGCACTTGGATTCCCAAAGGCACGATGATATCGTTATAATCGTCCATGTACATATCGTGCGCCAAGGCAATCTGTTTAAGGTTGCTCATGCACGACGCGGCTTTGGACCTTTCCCGCGAAGACGCGAAAACAGGGAAAAGCACCGCCGCGAGTATGGCGATTATAGCTATGACTACCAGCAGTTCAATAAGTGTAAAGCCCCTAATGCCGCTTTTCATTGTTGTTCTCCCACATCTATAAATAGCCAAGAATTGAAATCTGCCCGCAGGAGTAATATTCATAGGTTATCCTATGAATCTAACATTAGCCTACCATTTTTTCGTCTCATTGTCAACAGATTTGTAGGGTAATTTTCTATATTTTGGCTTTTATTTCTTATTGTTCATCTGGCCAAACCGGATAGCCGGAATCTGCGCTTGCTTGCGCGCCGTTCAGGCAGGAAAATTAGCTTTTGGCGAATAAATTGCTTGCAACAGCCAACAATCTTTATTCAAGGGAGATGCTCCAATGTCCGTGCAAGAGCTTCTGCTTGCGCCTGTGCCGCAAAAGTTTGCCCGCCGCGCCGGCAGCTTCAATCCTAACGACCGTCTTTTTATACAGCTTATCGCGCCCGATTGTTTTACACAAGCGCTAATGCCGGCGGCTAGGCAAATATTAAAATCCGGTTTCAACTGGCGAGTAACCGCCAGTCCGGCAGTTTCCAAAGAGCAGGTCGCCGTTGCCATTAAACTGGAACCGGAAGCGGACATCCACGACCAAGGATATAACCTTAACATCCGCTCCAATGGCGTTGAAATCACCGCTAGCACGGCTGTTGGGGCATTTTACGGCGCTTGCACACTGCTTCAAATAATTCGGCAGTCACAAAAGGCGGGATTTCCTTGTATGGCAATAGAAGACTGGCCGGATATCGTGGACAGGGGCGTCATGCTGGATATCAGCCGAGACAAGGTTCCGACTTTCGAAACGCTCCTTCATTTGGTGGACCTGCTTGCCGAAATGAAGATCAACCATTTGGAGCTTTATACCGAACACACTTTCGCTTATATGGGCCATCCGGAAGTGTGGGCGGAGGCATCGCCAATCACTGGCGAAGAAATAATTAAGCTCGATGAATATTGCGCGGAGCGTTTTATAGATTTGGTTCCGAACCAGAACTCGTTCGGCCATATGGAGCGCTGGCTTAAACACGAAAAATACCGCCCTTTGGCGGAATGCAAGGACGGATGCCAAGGCCCTTGGGGCCCTCTTCCACCATTCAGCCTTTGCCCGACAGACCCAAAAAGCATAAAACTGATCGAGAGCCTTTACGACGAGTTGCTGCCTCATTTTACCAGTTCACTTTTCAATGTCGGTTGCGACGAGACTTTCGACCTTGGCAAAGGCCGCAGCTCAAAAGCTTGCAAGGAAATGGGCGAAGGCCGCGTGTATCTCGACTTTCTGCTTAAAATTCACTCTTTAGTCGAAAAACACGACCGAACTATGTGTTTCTGGGGCGACATTGTCTTGAACCATAAAGAACTGATTCCAGAGCTTCCGAAAGACGCCATCGCGCTTGTTTGGGGTTACGAGCACGATTATCCATTCGCAGACCATTGCAAGCATTTTAGCGATGCCGGCGTCCTGTTTTCAGTCTGCCCGGGAACTTCAAGCTGGAACTCCCTTGCCGGCAGGACCGACAACGCCGCGATGAACATAATGAATGCCGCCAAAAACGGTTGCGAGCACGGCGCGATTGGGCTTTTGAACACCGACTGGGGCGACAACGGCCATTGGCAGCCGCTTTCGGTAAGCTACGCCGGATATATGATGGGGGCAATGGCATCGTGGAACTCCTCATTCGATGTCCGGAAAAAATTGGGCGACCGGCTTTCCGCCGTCGTTTTTCAGGATTCAAAACTTAAAATGGGCAATGCGTTTGCCGACATCGGCAACCTTTATAAAGTTTTCAAACGCCACACCCGCAATCACAGCATCCCTTTCAAAATGCTTTTCAGCGGTTTGGACGACAATGCGGCAGTGGACCGCGTGACCGCCGATCAAATTGCGGAAATGGAAGAAAGGCTAAACGCGATCGAAAAGGCGGTCAAAAGCGAGAAAAGCGCCTGCGCCGATGCCTTCATGGTAAGGAAGGAGTTCGATTTCGTTGTTAAAATACTCCGCGCGTCGATTGCGGCAGGAATGGCGAGGCTGGGCGTCAGGCGCTGGGACCGGGCGAAAATCCTCGCAAAAGACCTTCTAATAGCGCACGAAAAAACCTGGCTTCTAAGGAACCGCCCGGGCGGCTTCAAAGACAGCGCCGCCAGGCTCGGCCATATCGCAAAATAGCGTTCGAAAATCTCCGAACACCGAGGTGAAAAGTTGATTGGCAATCCTACTCCGCGGATTTTTGGCGCGGGCGTTTGCTGCCAGGACTATATTTTCACTGCCCCGATAATAGAATGGGGTGGCCACGCCCACGTAAAGGATTTCCATTCGCAGGGCGGAGGTCTGGTGGCAACGGCGCTTGTCGCGGCTTCTAGGCTCGGGGCGAAATGCAAGATTCTAAGCTGCCTCGGGGACGATTCCGTTGGGGATGAAATAATCCAAGGGTTGAAGGACGAAAAAATTTGCACCCAATTCATCAACCGTGTACCCGGCGGCCACAGCCCTTTCAGCTTTGTCCACGTTGACGAGAAATCAGGAGAACGCACTATCTTTCACCGACCGGGATCCAGATGCGTCGATTATCCCGAAGCGGCGCGCTCCGAAATAATGCAGTCTGACTGCCTGCTGGTGGACGATGTTTACGCGGAATTGGCAACCAAAGCCGCCCAATCCGCTCGCGAAGCCGGAGTTCCGGTCATTGGCGACATGACGCCCGGCGATAGGGGCAAGGATCTTCTGCCGTGGGTGGACATATTGATTGCGCCGAAAACTTACATCCACAAGCTTGGGCTGGAGGATAATCCATTCGCGGCTTTGGATTGCATTCACCAACTTGGTCCCAGCGTAGCTGTGATAACTCTCGGAGCGGATGGCTGGATTTATTCATCGGGGGAAGGCAAAGGCTCGGGCAAAGCATTCAAGGTGCGAGCGGTTGACACCACCGGAGCGGGAGATTCTTTTCACGGAGCTTTCGCTTTTGCCTTTGCTCAAGGCTGGGATATCGAGAAATGCTGCACTTTCGCATCCGCGGTTGCCGCCATAAAATGCACCAAGCCCGGAGGTCGCACCGGATTGCCCGACTTGAGAACTGTGTTGGATTTCTTGAAATGGGTATGAACCAATTAACGAAGACGAGTGTTATGCAGATATATAACTGTAAACAATGACTATTTGGCTTTGGAAGGCTTTTGCTGCGGAGCGGAACCGCCGGCGAATAAATATATTGCCAACCCCACCGCTGTAAACCCCGCAAACACCAACTTCGCCTTGGGCGGAATCCCGGTGGGCGTGATAAAACCTTCGATAATAGCCGCTACGACGAGCATTGCCGCAACGCCTCCCATCAACCTGACAGCTTTGCCCGCGCTAAGCCGAACAGCATCGAACCGCCGCATATTCCCCGGCTTTATCATTGCCCCCGCCAAGATGAATCCCGCTCCTCCGGCTATGAAAATCGCCGTGAGCTCTATTATGCCGTGAGGGAGTATTAGCGCCCAAAAGTCCAAGTTCGAAGGCGTCCCAAAAAAGAACCCGCCCAGCGCCCCGACCATCATCCCGTTTATCACCAATTCATACGCGGTTGGGATTCCGAATGCAAAGCCTGTGGCAAAAGCGAAAATACTCACCTTTATGTTGTTCGTCATTATAAAGGAAGTCAAGATCGGTTTGAGGTCCGACGGGATTCCTTTAACCGCCGGCAGTTCCTTCACGTTTTCCTGCAAGCCTTTTCCAATTCCGGCAGGGAGCAAGGATTCTATGGCTGTGGTGTCGTAGCGGACCAATGCGAAGGCGAACAGAGCCCCGGTAAAAAACACGGCCGCTGATAACAGAATAGGCTTGATGTTGGCGCGAAACTCTGCCGGGAAATCCACAGCGAAAAATTTCAAAACGTTTTTGGCCGGGGAGCGTTTGGCAGTATATATCAACCCATGCGCCCTGCCGACGAGCTCGTTCAGATATACGACCACAGCTTCATCGGCTCCGCGGGACACGGCTAATGACAGGTGCGATGACGCCAGCCTGTACAAAGTGCCCAGTTCCGCCAAATCTTTGGAGTCCAGAGACTTTACCCCTCTGTGAAATGCCTTTTGGACAATCGCGTCCAAGCGCTCCCATTGCGGCTTGCTTTCTCTAATGAAACTCGATTCATCCATTTGAGTAGATTTTATCAGCGGAACATCGAATATTGCAATGAATGGGTGTCTTTCCGATTGGCCGTCATGTTTCAATGTCCTCAATATAGGTCATTCATTACAATGGAGTTTTCTATCTTGCTTTGGATGGGGTCGTTTCAATGGCTTTCACCACCGCCGGAGCGGCAATCAGTTGGAGAAGTACGCCGGGCCAGCTTGTGACAATCGAAAAAATAAGGTATTCGTAAACGCCTTGTTTCATCACCAAAATCGGAGCCAATGCCAGCCGCTCGAGTCCGCCGACTATGCGCGCCGCTAAAATTGCCCCTATAGCGGCAACTATTACTGGCAAATTCATTTTGCGGCGAAAGACGCTAGCCGCCAGCGCCAATGTCGCGAGCTCACCAGACATCAACACTCCCACCGGCACAAGCGGAGGCATGCCGGTCAGCATTGAAGATAATAGGGGAGTTATGGCGCCGACAACAAGCGCGACCGTGGGCGATAAGAACATCCCTCCCACGACAATTGGCAAATGCATCGGAAGAAATAATGTGCCAAGCCCCACGAGATGGAAAAATATCGGGATGGCAATTCCAAGTCCGCCAATTAGCCCGCCAAGGCTGAGGTCGCGCGCAGTGTATTTCATTAGGGAGAAGACCTTCCATCGCTCAAACGGACAATCACGCCGTCTTGATTATAGGGGTACCATTCGCTTTTCGGCACCGGATGCATTTTTGCGCTGGATTCCTGCATTCCAGGGTCGCCGCCGGGCCCCACGCTCCAGACTGCCCAAACCACGGGCGGTTCTTTTGGATACGACTTGCCGCGATCAAAGGCATAAAACTTCCCACCCTGTTTATAGTATAGGCAGCATTTTTCTGCGGATTTTGGGTAGTCGCGCGGTATCCACATAGAAAACCAGCCTTTGTTGTTGCCCGTATACCCCCAGTTTATTGCAATATATTTATAGGGACGTAGTATTTGCCTGTCTCCGCCGATGGTCCGGTTGAATGGGTCGTGCATTCTCATCGAAGAAATATACCGCATCTGCACGAGTTCCTTTGGAAACTCGTAGTAGTTCCATTGGGAAGTGCCCGAGCAAGTTGACCTCACAGGCGGCAGGCCCCGGAAGTCCGCATTATACATTTCGATCGCAAGTGAAATTTGCCTGAGATCCGAATGGACGCGTGCGACTTTAGCCTTGAGTTTGGCATTCGCAATAACCGGGTAAAGGACGGATGCCAGGATGGCTATCACCGCAATAACCACAAGCAGTTCGACAAGGGTGAATCCTTTGCCGGCTTTCGTTCCGCCTCGCATATTCGGCTTAGTTGATTTCTTGGATGTCATCTCCGCTCGCGAGTAGCAAAAGGGGAATGCCGTTTTCTTTTGTGGCGACAGCGGTAACCATCACTTTGGCTCCCAGAGAAGGAACTGTATGCCCGTTTGCGTCGAGCCTGATCTCGTTGCCGCCGTCGTCAATCAAGCTCCACAGGCCATCGCCTTGATAAGTTCCGATTTTGGCAAAGATTTTAACCAACAGCCCGTGAACATCTAGTCCGCTTTCTCCCCAAAGAGCTTTGCTATTGACTGTTAGCGGTTCCGGAGCGATTCCGCCGGCTATTTTGGTCAAATAATTGGCATTCAACGCTTTTTCATCGCCGAGCTCCGACACAAGCCCTTGGACCGCGACTACATCGCCTGGGGAAAACTGTCTATCGCCAATGATGCGGATGCCGCCCGCTCGGCTTTCATCCTGTATGTAGAAAAATCCATCGTAAACCCTAGATACTATTTTGTTCACCAGCGCGACGCGGGCGCCGGAATCGAAGCCTTTTGCCTGCCTGCAAGCATTCAGCGCCATCGCTATGTCAGAATATCGCTTTACCCAAACCCGGTATCCGTCCGTGTAAGGCGGCTGTTGGTCATCTTCTTGGTCAAAAATCCCAACGACATTCAGCCGCCCCGCAGGCTGAGGATACGAGTTGAAATCCCCCATTGCCGAAAGAAGCATGCCTACCGAGCCGGTTGCGTCGGTTATGGTCATAAGCTTGTTGTTTCCCCACGTGCCGCTTGCCTCCACGCCGTGTAGCATAACATATCGCGTTTGGTAAAGCTCGCCGCCGCCAGCGCGGGTGTGGTCGAAATAGTTGCAATGCGACACCGATGGAATTAGTTCCGGGTCTGGCAAGCCAACGTGGCCGATAATTTCCACATGCCAAATAAGGTTGGGGGAGCCCTGATGACCGCGGTTGTTTATAACCACTTTTCCTCGTCCCATATCTGCGAGGAGCCCTGTTATCCTCAGGCGGTCCCCGGCTTCGAAGTCGATGTAAGAAGTCTGCCGGAGTATCGCCCAAAGTTCATCGCCGTAGAAAAATTTGCCGGTCCATGCTTGCAAGCCGCCTTTGGGGTTTTGGTCGTCTTGAAGGAAAACAGTGTATTGAAAGTTCGGATTGAGTATTTCGTCATAACCGGCGAGCGCGACTCCTTCAACGGTTACCCTACTTGCGGGGTCATTCTCGTCCGCCCAAACCAGCGGATGGATTCCGTATCCGATTTCGTTCACTATTTGGTAGTCCCATAAAGTGTCCGCTCGCGAAGTAACACAAAACAACGACGCCAGAACGAGCGACAAAACTCCGATTCTCAACTTCATCTTTTGCCTCTCCTTTGAGAGTTATTTCAAGTTTGCACCTACGGTGGTGCATACGAGTTTGCCGTGCTTTACGCCGCGCGTGCTGATGAGATAATCGGCAATAGCCTTTACCTCCGACGCCGTGGCGCGAAGGATAACCACTTCAAGGCAATTATGCTCATCGAGGTGAACGTGCGTGGAGCAGATTACAGCTTGGCTGTGCTTATGCTGGATATCGTTTAACGCGTGGCTCAATTCCCTCGTTCCGTGATTGTAAACGATAGTGACTGTCCCAACCACAATGCCGCTTTCGTCTTCCCATTCGCCTTCGACCAAATAATCCCGCATCAAGTCGCGGAAAGCTTCAGAGCGGTTTTTGTATCCTTTGTCCTTTATGCGCTTGTCAAACGCTTTCACCAATTCGGCAGGTATCGATACCCCAAAACGCTCTAAACCGGGCATAATCGTAGCACCTTTTTTGGAATAATAACACGCACCACCGGTAAAAGCAACAGTTTTTCCAGTCGCCCTTGGGGATAATTTGAAAAAATTGCAAGAACTTCAAATCAAGGCAGGATTTGGATTCCGTTCGGCAATGCGTAAATCACCCGCAAGCCTTCATAGCCGGCGGCTCCGCGGACAAGCACAAAATCGTTTTCGGACACCGGCGGCGCGCCTTGGGTGTAAACGGTGATGCCAGAGTCGCCGGAATCGTCGGTCATTGTGAATGAGTTTGCGCCTATTGAGCCGGGCAAAACTTTGCCCCATGCCAAAACGTATAAGCCGTCTGCAATCCTAAGAAGCAGGGACCTATTGCTTGTCGATAGCGGTTCGATTGGTTCCGGCGCCGCTGGGTCGGCTGGCAGGAGGCTTGCCAGCTGGATGAAACGCTCCCCGCCCGCGGTAATTTGGATGGTCCCGCACAAGCAGATCCGAACGCCTTCATCGGCAAAGATGTCGCCTTCCAAACGTATTCCCGGGATGCGCGATGGTTCGGCAATATACCCGAAGGTCTCGCTTTTAAGGTAAAGGATTTTGCCATTGAGGCAGATTGCAGTTCCCAGTTCGGCGGTTTTGGCGTCGGCTATGAAACTTGCCGGCGGGCTTACTTCCAATTTAGAATTGTCGTATGCGGTTCCTGTATTGCTTGCTAGGTCTTCGCCTTGAATGACTATTGAAGCGGCGCCGATTTGGCATTCGCAAGAGGCGGTGAAGCTGTAAGTGTATTCGTTGCCATTTTTCGACTTGAACTGCGCGGCATTGCCGTTCACTGTTACAGAGGGGTTCGCTGCCAACGGTTCTGAGGCTGTGAAAATTATTTCGCTTGTTTGGCTCGGAAAGATGGTGGCTGGGTTTGCCGAGATTACGTTGAACTGCGGCGGTTCGTTGTCGAAATCGACAATATTGTCGGTGCTAGTGGAAGCTTCATTGCAAGTGCCGAACGAGTTTTGCGCCACGCAAGCGGGAATCGAAGCGATAACAGTTCCCGGTCCTGTGACGCCGTAAACTTCGACATCGTAAACCGAAGGGCCACCTGAAACGGTCACTGTTTTGGTTCCAGGAGCGGTTCCCGTTATTTGGACGTCGCTGGCGGTGAAGCCTGTAACGGGAGCGCTGAACTCGGCTGTGAACCTTATTGGCAATGCATTTGCCGGATCTGGCTGTGAAGGCGCTTGGTTGATGGCAACGTTCAGGACGTCTCGATAAAGCTTCAGGCACCAAGAGTTCAAAGTGCCGGTATCGCCATTGCGGGCGTCATAAACCCGTAGCTTCCAAGTCCCCGACGCTAATTTGCCGTCGAAATCTGAAAGCGGTTGTTCAGGGCGATAGTAGCCCGCAAACGGCGCCGAACCACTGGATATTGGCAAGGAAGCTTCGTCATCGAATACGGTGTTTGCCAAATTATCTCCGCTGCCCCCTCGCCTGTTGAACAGCGTAACCGTGGTGTTGTCAGGGCCAACTAGGTAAATCTGCAAATCGCCGACATAGGTGTGAGAAATGTCCACTTTTGCGTTGGCATCGGTTATTCGCCCGGGAAGCGAAACCGTCAAAACAGATTCGGTGGTTTTCTTATCCAAAATGGCTTTTGGGACATCGGAAGAGCAGATCCAAAGATACTCGTATTCCACTTCGTTGTCAGCGGATGTCGAGGCGGTGTTTCCGTTGCCGGCTGAATCTTGGGCGGCTCCGGCGGGAATCGAAACAATCACGGTTCCCGACGACGTCATTCCGTCAACGGCTATATTGTAAGTGGCGGGGCCGCCGGTGACTACGGCGGTTTTGGTTCCAGACGCAGTGCCTGTAATCAATATATCGGCGCTCGTGAATCCCGTCACTGGTTCGGAAAAAACAGCGGTGAAGTTGATAGGTTCTTCATTTGTGGGATCGGGCTGGCTGGAAGCTTTATTTACGGTGACGCTTGGCGGAGTGCCGTCATAAGTCGTGGATGCGGTATTCGAAACAATGTTCCCGCGCGAGCAAGTGTCGTATGCCGCATTTGCAATCACGTATGCGGTGACAGGCCCATCCGAAATGGGCGTAACCGGTATGGTATAAGAAGCTCCGCTTCCGGAAAGCGCTCCTTTCGTGCCGTTGGTTACAATCACTTCTGATGCGGAAAGTCCGGTTACCCGCTGGCTGAACTCTATGTTAAATATTATCGGGTTTTGGTTGGTTGGCGATGTAGGAGCGGAAACCGTGCAGCGTAGTTCGCAAGGCTGGCCGTTTGGATATAGGGCTGAAAGGCAAGATTCATCCCTGCAAGGGTTCCTTTTGCATTGTCCGTAAGCTACGTACCCATACATTGTATAAGCGCTGCAGGAGCTGTCGTAAAGGTCGCCAAGCGCCAATACGTGGCCGAACTCGTGCAGCGCTACGGTTTCTATGTCCATAGTCCCGGAAACGCAAGCATTTGACCAAGTATAGTAAGTGTTGAAGTCCATATGGAAACCGGTTATGGTGTATTTTACGGGAAAAATGGAAAACCAGATTTTAGTTACGGCGACAGTCCCGCTGGTTCCCAAATCGCGCCAGCATAGCACGCCGTCCGCGCTTGCGTCGGAACACGTGGTTGCAGTTCCAGCATAGTTCAAAGTGAAGCAAGAGCAGCTAACCTTGTTCCAGCTGGCAGCCGCCCTCAAGATGGCTTGGTCTTCGTCCGGGACATCCGGGCAGTTGGAGTTAATTTTGAAATTGACTGTCGGGCAGGAAGCTGAATAGCGGCAAGGAAAGCCTTCGTACTCCAGGTAGGTGCAGCAGGTTGAAGCGGGCTCGGAAAAGGTTCCTTCTTCAATCAGGGGTTTAACTTGCGGCAGCGGCGCTTCGATTGGCGCTGAAGCTTTGCCTTCGCGTATGCTTTTTATTTCTGCTAAGAGTTCAATAAGGGTTTTGCCCGATTTGCTTATCCGGTTTGTCCGCGTTACGCCTATTTTGCCTTGATACCCGCTGACTAGTTCGTAAACCCCTTCATCGTTTTTGCGAAGCATAACGAGCGCGCGTTCCCCGATTGCAAAATGCGGAGACGTAGAAACCCATTGGATAGTTTCTTGATCAACCTTTCCTCCGGGAACCTTGAAAATTATTTCATCAGGCGCAGTTCCAAGTTGGCTGTGTCGTTCAGGCTGAAGGGCGATCCAAGTGAAAGCGTCTCGTCCTTCCGAGGTATAGTCGATGGATTTGACAGTCCCGACTGCGATAATGGTCGATTCGGTGACGAGTTCATTCAATGTGCGGCGGATCATTGCCGCATTCGACATCGAGGAAACGGCGAGCAAAACCGCAATCCACGCGAGCGACGAGAGCCTTAGGCTCCTTTTTAAGAAAAACATCTGTGGTCCTCCCGATGTACCCTCCCATAATCGCATGGACCCAACGTCAATATGACAAAGTCATAATAAACCTTAATATCCCTACCGTCAATTTAAATCTGAAAATTAAGTATAATTACCAGGTTTGCAGGCTGTGTAGCAGTTCTTCGATGCTGATTTCGGCTGCCGCAATTACATTATCGGCGGCTCCGTAGTAAATTATGCATCTGTCGCCGTCGGTTATCGCTCCGCAGGTAAATACCACATTAGGCATGAAACCGGTCTTCTCGTAAGACGTTTCGGGTTTCATAAACGGTTCCGGAGAATATGCGATGATTTTTTCAGGTTTTTCAAGGTCGAGCAAAACCGCCGCTAGGCAATAATGGTCTTGCGGAGTAGCTCCGTGATATATTTCCAGCCAGCCTTTGGCGGTTTTGATCGGAATCGCGCCGCCGCCAATCCTGCCGCCGCACCAGCCGCCTATATCCACTCCCATAAGGAAATGGTGGTCGCCCCAATGCAATAAATCGGGCGAATAGGCAACCCACATATTCGGCTCACCCATCATTCTCGGCTGCGGCCTATGCAAAGCCACGTACCGCCCTCCGACTTTCTCCGGAAAGACGCAGACATCCATATTTTCCGGACAAAAGATAATTCCACGTTTCTCGTAGTTAATGAAGTCCCGGGTTATGGCAAGGGTTTGGGTGATGCCGCGCGGCTCGACGCTTTTGTAAACGATATAGTATGTCCCGTCAATTTCTGTTATCCGAGGGTCTTCGATTCCAAACATTTCTGGCTTGCGGTCAGGGAAGATAGCGGGCGTTTCCTCGACCGTAAAGTGGATGCCATCTTTGCTTCTGGCAAGCCTGAGGTGGGAAATAGAGGTCAGGTATACCCTATCCGGAAGGCAGATAACCCTTGGGTCGTGCAAGCCGACATTTGGGTCATCCCGGCGAAAAGATACGATTTCTAGCTTGGGGCTGGGGCTGTCGCAATTCAGTACAGGCGTTTTTACCACTTTTGGGTCATCCTGAACGGGGCGTTCCGCGACACGCATAAGCAGCAATATTTCGTCCCGGAAGCGGATGACGCCGGGATTGAAAACGCACATTACTTCGAAATCGGGTCTCGACGGCTTTACATCCGCCGGGGTGACAAGCGGGTTTTGGTCAAATCGGTTTACTTTCATAGCGCTGTATCTTTATCCACTTGTTTCAAAAGCTAATTTTTTTCTTCCTGCGAATTGGCGGCGATGTTCCCCGAAATGGATTTCCGGCGCGATTTCGGGGTCTGGTCGTCGATTGCCGGAAAATCAGCCGCGGAAAAGATATTCCCCGTTATCGCGAAAAAATCTGCGTTTCCGCAAGCTTTTACTCCGCCGGTTGTCTGGTCGAAGTTGCATCCCGATATATTTATCATCGAACCGCCTTTGATTTCAACGGCTGGCATTCCATTTGAAAACGCCCGGTGGAATTGGCACCCGGATACGATGAGTTTCGAACAGTCTTCAATCAAGATATGCGGCTCGCCGTTCGATTGCAATCGGCATCCGGAAAGCTGGAGCGAAGCCGCCTTGCTGAGAAGCTTGGCGGTCGCAAAATGGTTCAGGAATGTGCAGCCGGAAAATCGAACATCCGCTTTTGTTATCGATATACCGTTCGCGCAAGCGTCTGTGGAGCAAGCGACAAAATCTCCGTAGCAGTTGTTTTTATCGCTTTCAGGCAAGTCGAACAGGTAACCGGTTTTGCATTTGAAGGCGAAAAGCGATGAAGCGCGAATTTGGTCGTTGTGCCCGAAGCGAAAGCCCACGGCGTTTTCCACACAGTAGTCTAAAACATTCCAAACTTCGATTTTATTGAGTATCGGGGTATCCCAAGTATGGGCAAGATAAACGCCGCAGTTCAGGGCGGAGATGATGAAGACATTTTCTATGCAGCAGCGGCCGTTATTTGAAACTCCGTCCGACGCTATGCCAATCCAAGGAAGCTGGATTTTGACGTTGCTAACGGTTACACCGATGCCGGTCAGCAGTATTGTGGGCGGCCTTGGCTCGGGGTTTGACGGGTTGTTTTGACATTCGAAGTACAGCCCTCGCACAGATGAGGAGTTTCCTGCCTCAACAGCCGGAGCGTCTTTATGGGCAACTATAATTTTAGGAAGAAAGGGCGCGTCGCCCGGCCAGCCGCCGTCAACAGAACCTACAAGCGCGACTTGATTCAATTTCAACGCGCCGGTTATCCTGTATTCTCCGTAAGGGAAATAGACTGTCCCGCCAGGACCGGCCGCCGTAATTGCCCTGACTATGGCGTTGGTATCGTCGTTTTTACCATCGCCAACGGACCCAAAACTTTTGACGTTTTTCCAGTCCAAAGCCGAAAAAGCCTTTGCAGGCAAAATTAAACTAACCGCGATTAACAGCAAATAAAAACGCTTCAATAGAGGTCTCCTTTGTGTGAACGCTTACCAGCCTTGCATTTGTTGTTCAACGCTATCGCGAGCGCGCGCAAGTATTTCACCTGCA
>FWPV01002346.1_pt1 | contig 46989 bp, 46 predicted proteins | sample 2228371 | NCBI WGS metagenome assembly FWPV01 (sample SAMEA103939776, study PRJEB20133) | metagenome | reverse complement strand
TGGGAGGAAATTTATGTCTAATAAAAAGAAAAAATTCCATTCTCAAAATTTGAGAAACTATTCCTTTTTTGACTTGGAACGACAAAATCTCAATTATTAAGCAACATTTTAAAACTATTTTTTTGCTAAAAAAAAAATAAAATGTTATAATATATAGGGTCTTTGTTATGTCAGATAAAATCGATTCAAATTCAATAAAAAAAGCAATATATCCTGGAACCTTTGATCCACCAACAAATGGACATTATGATGTAGCCAAAAGAGCGGCTCTTATTTTCGATAAGGTTATTGTAGCAGTCAGTGAAAGTACTCCCAAGCAAACCCTTTTTTCTATTAATGAACGGGTTGAAATGCTTGAAGAGATTTTTAAAGATGAAAAAAACATAGAAGTTAAAAAATTTTCTACTCTTCTTGTTAATTTTGCTAAAGAAGAAAACGCAATTGCAATAGTTAGAGGTTTAAGAGCTGTTTCTGATTTTGACTACGAACTACAACTTGCCTCTTTAAACTCAATGCTTGAAAGCAGTATAGAAACAGTATTCTTTATGGCAAGTGATGAAAACTTATTTGTAAGTTCTTCAATCATAAAAGAAATTTCAAAGCACGGTGGAGATGTTTCTAAAAAAGTCCATCCTTATGTATTAAAGATGCTAAAAAATAAATTTTCATATTAGTGGGGTTTTATATGTTAGATTTCAAGAAAAAGATTATTGAACTTGCAAAATCAAATCCAAAAAGGCTGGTTCTCCCTGAAGGTAAAGATGTGAGAGTATTAAAAGCTGCCGAAATGATTATAAAAGAGGGTTTTACAACTGAACTTTATGTACTTGGTAATGAAGATGAATTAACTAAAATGGCAAAAAGCGAAAATATAAACCTCAAGGGAGTCACCTTAGTTAATCCAGAAAAAACACCTTATCTAAACGATTTTGTTTCCACCTTATACGAAATGAGAAAATCAAAGGGAATGACAGAAGAAGAAGCAGAAAAATTAATGAAAGATGATGTTTACCATGGAGCTATGATGTTAAAAAAAGGTATGGTCGATGCAATGGTTTCTGGTAGCCTTACACCAACAGCTAAAACAGTCAGAGCTTCTCTTATAATAATTAGACCGAAAGATGGTATTAAAACCATATCAGGTAGTTTTGTAATGGTTGTTCCAGACTGTAAGTATGGGGTAGATGGAGCATTTATCTATGCTGACTGTGGTGTAGTTCCAGAGCCAACAGCCGAACAGCTTGCTGACATTGCAATAGCTTCAGCAGATAGTTGTAGAAAACTACTAAATGCGACACCAGTTGTAGCTCTTTTGTCTTTTTCAACTCTTGGAAGTGCCGAAGCTCCCTCTATAGATAAAATAAGAGACGCTGTGAAAATTTTAAAAAAAAGAAACGTAGACTTCGAATTCGATGGTGAAATGCAATTTGATGCAGCAGTTGAACCATCTGTAGCAAAATCAAAGGCACCTGATTCAAAAGTTGCTGGTAAAGCTAATGTTATGATATTTCCTGACCTCAATGCAGGTAATATTTCATATAAAATAACTCAGAGACTTGCTAAAGCCGAAGCTTATGGACCTCTTTTACAGGGACTCTCAAAACCAATAAATGATTTATCAAGAGGAGCAACTCCAGAAGATATCTATGTGGTTTCTGCTATAACGATTGTCCAGAGTTTTTAAAATTGTAAGGTTAATTTCGTTTTTCATTGATTTTTTTTTGCTTTTCTTTTATAATTTCTATTAATCTGGTTTAATTTTAAAATTAGTAATTTCTGGAGAAAAATATTGTGACAACAGATTTAAGTTGGAAACATGAAGTTTATAGCCTTATAAAAAATGGAGAACTTGAAAAAGCAGAAAATTATCTTTTAGAAAAAATGGATGAAGATTTAGAAACCGAAGATATAGAAAGTTTTTTAAAAGCCATAAAATTCTGGAAAAATAGGAGGGAATTTTTTACTTTTTCTGAAAATAGTGGGGAAAATTTACTCACAGAGTGGGAAAATTTTTTAGATTTTTGTTTAAGAAATGATATAAACAATAAAAAAATTATTAATTCTTTAAAAGCTTTTGTTTATTCAAAAGCTATTGATTTTTTAATAGACTCATATAAGTCTTCTCCAATAAAAGAGAAAGAAAAGCTCTATATGATTGGAAAATCTCTTTATGAGCTTGGATTTATAGATAAAGCTCTGGAGACATTTGAGTTTCTTTTTTCTCTCAGTAGCGAGAAAGACTATAGAGTCTATCTATGGCTTGGTAACTTATACTATGAAACTGGAGAAAAAGAACTTTCAATGATAATGTATAACGATGTCTTCTTTTATTTTTCACAGATGGTTAACATAGAAGATATAAAAGATCCAAGAATAATAAAAATGGTAGAACAGATAAAAGAAGACGGGTTTGAAAAAGAAGAAGAGATTTTAGAGTGGTTACCAGTTTATTGTTATCTCTATGATGTTTTAACTGTAAAACGAAAAATTGATTATGGAGATTTTGTAGATTTAAGGGATAAAATAAAAAAATATGAAAAATCAATGGAAACTGATAAAAAGGTTTATTATGTACTTATACCAAGGTTGATTAATCATTACTTATGGTTAATAGATTATTACCTTTATCAGGCTAACTCCATTGAACCAGTGCAAAGTGTATTAAAAAGGATTATTGAATTGTTTGCTGAAATTAGTAACAAAGATATTGTAAAGAAATTAAAAGAAAGAACAGAATTTTTAATTAACAAGTTATGTGAAAGAAAAATCTCAAACTTAAATTCAGGAGTTTAATGTGGGAATAATTGCTGTAGGAAGTATTGCTATTGATAGTATAAAGAGTCCAGCTGGAGAAAAAAGAAATATACAGGGAGGTTCTCTATCTTACTTTTCCTGTGCTGCTTCTTTGTTAACAAAACCTAAATTAATCGGTGTGGTTGGAAAAGATTTTCCAGGTGAATATATGGATATCTTAAGTAAAAAGGCTATTATTTCTGGAGTTAAAATATCTTTTAATGAAAAAACTTTTTATTGGGAAGGATATTATACTGAAGATTTCGGAGATGTCGTGACTACCAAGACAGAATTAAATTCTTTTAAAGATTATAAACCAGAAATTCCAGTAGAATACAGGAAATTTAAAAAAGATATTCTTTTTTTAGCTAATATAGATCCGGAAATACAAAAAAAAGTTATAGAAGATTTAAACCATCTCCCTCTAAAAGTAGTAGATACAATGGAATTATGGATAAATACAAAAAGAAAAGTTCTTGAAGAGGTCTTTTTAGCTGTTGATGGAATAATCATAAATGAAAAAGAACTCTTTTTAATCACTGGTGAAAAGAATATATTTTCTGGAATAGATAAACTCAAGAATTTCAATTTCAAATTTATTATATTAAAAAGAGGAATTAATGGTGCGATGTTATTTTACAATGACGAAATAATCTCTCTACCATCTTTTCCTACAAGAAAAGTATGTGATCCAACCGGGGCCGGAGACAGTTTTGCTGGCGGATTTTTAAGCTTCTTAAATCATGAAGGTTTTAAAAATCTTTCTAATGAAAAATTAAAAAGAGCACTTTCCTATGCAATAATTTTGTCTTCGTTTACAGTAGAAGGTTTTGGTATAGAAAAAATTTCAAATATTACTTTAAAAGATATAAAAGAAAGATATAAAATATACAAAAAATTTTGTTCTTTGTAAATAATTTTAGATAAGGAGATGAGAGAAATGTCAACTACTGAAACTATTTTAAAAAAACCAGATGTTTTAGAACAGGTAAAGGAAATTTTAAAAGAAGAAAAATGGACAAGAGCAACTATAGAAAGCTATACAGTTAAGAATTTTACAGAAATTGATAACTTAATAAACACAGCTTTAGAGACAGATTTAAAGGAAGAGTTAAAAAATTTATGTAGAGAACATCTTATAAATTCACCTAATAGTATTGTTTCCCTCTACATATTTGGGGTTTTTTCTCTTGAAGAATCGACATTTGATGATACACATATACCACAACTTATAAAACTATTTATGGAAAACAAAAAATACAAAATAGCAGAATTCCTTGCCAATAAAATTCTTTCATATAGAGAACACAAATTTGCTTTAAAAACACTTGAAACAATATATGAACTATCTGGAAATAATGAAGAATTGTTTAATATAAAGAAAAGGCTTGTACTTGTTGATAACAAAGATGCTACAAATGCTAAGTTCCTTGGCGAATATTATGAAAAAGAAAAAGATAAAGAACTAGCAATGTTTTATTATAGACTGGCACTTGAGCGAGTTATTGCTTCAAAAATTCCAAAAATGGTAGAAGATTTATGGTCAAGGATTGTAAAACTTTACCCAAACGATGCCAATTTATTCATTAATCTGGCAAGGAAAGTCAGGGAAGTTTTAGGAGACGCAAAAACAGCATCAATGCTTTATGAAGATTTTGTAAAGAGGGCATTTAAAAATGAAAAGTACCAGGATGCCTTGAAAGTTCTAAAGTTTGCACTTGATTTGAAACCTGAGGAAAAAACATTCAGAAAAGCAATAGAAGATTGTTACAGAGAAATATACAAAAACCACTCTCAACTGGAAAAATACCTTAAATTATCTTCAATCAGTCAGACATGGAAACCTCACAAAGATGCTATAAAAATATTTGAAAGCCATATTGCTTTTGATAAAGGCGTTTATGTATGGCATAAAAGCTGGGGACTTGGAAAAGTACTTGAAATAGAAGGAGACAAAGTTAAAATCGACTTTGAAAACAAAAACAATCATGAAATGTCTCTTGAAATTGCCTTAAGAGCTCTTGAAGTACTTGATAATGACCATATTTTAATATGGTTAAAATTCAAAAAAGAAGAACTAAAAGATCTTATGCAAAAAGATCCATTAAAAGTAATCGAAATTGTCTTAAAAAGTAACGGAGGAAAAGTTAGTTTAACAGACCTAAAAAATTATTTTGTAGAAGATATTATTTCAAATTCAGAATGGAGTCGCTGGTGGAATAATGCTAAAAAACTAATTCTTTCTTCAGACAGGATTATCTTCAGTACTCAAAAGAAAAATTTTCTTGAATTAAGAGAAAGTGAATTGACAATAGTTGAAGAGTTAATAAGTAAATTTAAGAAAAGCACAAACTTTGAAAATAAAGTTAATCTTACAATTGAACTTAAAATACAGGGAGGAGATCTAAATAAAGAAGAAGCAACAGCTATAGTAAATTATTTTAATGATATTATCAAATCTGTAAATGAAATGCCAGAAAAAAAGGTTACTTCTTATCTGGTATTAAAATTCTGTAATTATTCAAAAATTAAAGAACTGGCATTTGATCCTACAGAAATTTTTAAACTAAAAAATATGGTAGATTTTTTTGGAACCCTCAATATTGAATTAAAGAAATTATTCTTAGAAATGATAAAAGAAAACTTAAAAGATTGGGACAAAAAATATGCAGATTTTATAGTGAACTCCCCTCTTACCAGATTACACAGGTACATGCTTGAAGAATTGGAAAACAATAATAGATATGAAGTCCTGAACGATATTTATCTTTACCTTTTAAATAACTATAGAGAAAAATGTGATTATTTCGTCTGGCTTGCTAGAATAATATTTGAAGATGAAAATGAAATGATTAAAAAATTAGGCATTAACGAAAGTGAAGTTATTATAAGGGTTGTCTCTTTAATAGACTTTCTCAATGAAGAAATTGAAAAGAAAAATAATATTTCAAGAAATAAAAAAGTTCTTGATAGTATTGATGATTTCCTATTCAAGAAAGGAAAACTTAACTATATAGTAAATAAGGGTGATTTATCAACATTGAGAGCTATTATTTCAATCATTGATTCCTCAGTTTATTTTAAAGAAGAAGAAAAGAATGAACTAATGAAAGAAATCTATTCCAGATATCCAGAACTTCAGAAGAAAGAAGAAAAAGAAGAAGTTATCAAAATCAGACATCCTTTTATGGTTACACAGAAAGCATACGAAAATAAAAAAATGGAATTACAACATCTTATTAATGTAGAAATCCCCGAAAATAGCAAAGCAATTGGTGAAGCTATGGAAAAGGGTGACTTAAGAGAAAATGCAGAATATAAGGCAGCCCTTGAAAAACAGGATCAACTTAAAGCAACAGTTGCAAAACTTGAATCGGAACTTTCTCAGGTCAAGATTATTAACAAAAAAGATGTTAACACAAAATTTGTTGATGTTGGAACAAAAGTTACAATCAAAAATGACAAAGGAGAAAAATTAACATATCAGATACTTGGGCAATGGGATGTAAACATAGATAAAAAAATTATCTCCTATCATTCACCATTAGGAAAGGCTTTCCTTGACAAAAAGGTAGGCGATAAAGTAAAAATTGAGATAGGTGGAGAATCTAAGGAATGGGAAATAGAAAAGATAGAAGTTGCTGATTTTGATTAAAAATCAAGGAGTTTATATGGAAATAGAAAAAAATGTAAATAAAAAAGATACTTTAGTTGAAAATAACTTCTTTGGATGGTTTTATCCAAAAGGATATACACCATATAAATTTAAGTTTTACGATATTCTACTTGCACTTGGAACATTCATAGTAGTTTTTATAGGCTACATTATGACTCTTACCCCTTCTGTAGGTGCAGGTGATAATGGAGAATTGACAACCACATTGTACAATATGGGAGCAGGACATCCACCAGGCTATCCACTTTATGGAATTGTGGGAAAGTTGTTTACTTTCCTACCTTTTGGAGATATTGCTTATAGAGTAAACCTTTTTGTGGCTTTCTTTGGTGCTTTAACTACTTTCTTTTTGTTTCTTTTCATTTTAAAAATATTAGGATTAAATAGAGACAACGGCAAGTTATCCCTCTTTATACACTTTCCTGCTCTTGTTGCTTCTTTTTCTTTTGGTTTTTCTTTTTCTCATTGGGGACAATCTGTAGGTGGCGAAGTCTATCCAATGAACGTATTTTTAGTATCCTTGATGCTTTTTGTAATGTACCTATGGGTGGAAGAAATGATATATTTCAGAACTCAAAAGGAAGTCCACTTTGCAGATAGAAAAACTCTCCTACTATTTTTTGTAATGGGTCTATCTATAACAAACCACCAACTCCCTTTCTGGTATATTGTAGCTTTTGGAGTAGTTTTTCTACCAATTGTGGTAATAATGGTTGTATTTGATAAAGGAAAAGATTTTGAGGTCCAATTGGAAGAAAGATTGTGGGTATTTATAATATTTTTAATATTATCTTTAATAACCATTATGCTTTTCTGGGATTTTGGATTTAAGATGAGAATGATCTTACCAAAAGATACATGGAAAGTTTTAACTGCTATCTTTCTTGTTCCATCATTTTTAACAACATATACTATTACGATTAAATTAATGAAATTAAGTAAAAATTGGGTAGATAAATTCTTTGAAATACTTACATATGGAGCATGGTTATTCATTTTTGCTGTAAGCATTTATTTATATCTACTTGTTAGAGGTAAGGCTTTAGCTCCACTTGAAGATCCAAAACCTTTATCATGGGGTGATACTCAAAGGCTCGATATACTATTTAATCATATGTTAAGAAAACAATATGGAGTGGGTGGAGGAAAAGAGCTTATTAATAAGCTCGGGCAATTTATGGTAGTGCTAAAATACTATTATGAACAATATCACGTAACTCAGATAATATTAGGAATTATTGGAATGATATATCTTTATTTTAAAGACAAATTATGGTTATTCTTTAGTCTTCTCGCAATGGCATTTCTCAATCTTGCATTAGTATTATTCATAAACTTTGAACTTGATGTGAGAACAATATTCTTTCAGGAAGTATTTTTTATACAAAACTTTTTATTCGTTGCTTTATATATTGCCCTTGGGTCTCAAGTTTTACTTGACATTATAAATTATTTTACAAAAAAGCCATTATTTACTAAAAAAATATAGAGGTGGAATATGTCAAAACTTATTTCTATATCCATTCAGATTATTGTAGGATTAGTATCAGCTTTCTACTTTATAAAAATAATAAAAAAACCAGTCTTTGGTGGAATGTGGGGAGCAATTGTTGTTGGAGTCATTGGAAGTGTACTTGGTGGTTTCTTCCTTAATAAAGTAATTGATTTTATGGTAAACAATATGTTTACTGTAAACTTTGTAGCATGCTTCGTAGGAGCTTTTTTCTTCATATGGTTAGTTTCAAAAATAACACATTAAAATTTTAGGAGGTTATATATGCCAAATGAACTTGATGATGTAAAGGTTGGAGCAATTATTGATGGAGTACCTCCAACTATTAATATTGAAGTACCCGTTGCTATGGCAGCAGAAAAAATGTTAAGAGAAAAAGTGCATAGTCTAGTAGCAATTGACAAAAATGGTAAACCCTTAGGAATCGTTTCAAGCTGGGATGTGCTCAAAGTAATGTTTTTAAATAGTAGTGCAAAAGAAATACCTGTTTCAAAATTACTTGAAGGACAAAAACTGGTTTTTGTCTATACTGAAGTGACATTAAGAGATGCTTTAAACCTTATGATAGACAAAGGTATTCAGGCATTACCTGTTTTAGACTATGAAGATAAACTTGTTGGTAGGATTAGTATTACAGACATTGCTACTTTTGTAAAGGAAAAATTAGTTTAAGGATTTTTTATGGCAAAGTATCTGGTTACCTCTGCTTTACCCTATGCAAATGGTCCAATACATTTAGGGCATTTAGCGGGAGCTTATTTACCTGCAGACATCTTTGTTAGGTTTCTTAAGTTAAATGGTGATGAAGTTGTATATATATGCGGTAGCGATGAACATGGTGTGCCTATAACCTTAAGAGCCGAACAGGAAGGAGTTTCACCAAAAGCAATTGTAGAAAAGTATCACAATATAATGTATAATAGTTTTAAGAAAATGCATATAGAATTTGATAACTTTTCTGGAACTGCAAGACCACATCATTATGAACTTTCACAAAAATTTTTTCTTGAATTATACAAAGGCAACTATATTTCAAAGAAAACAGAAAAACAATACTTTGACGAAAAAGCTAATAGATTTTTGCCAGATAGATATATAGAAGGAAAATGTCCATATTGTGGATATGAAAAAGCAAGAGGTGATCAGTGTGATAAATGTGGAAAACTACTTAATCCACTTGAGTTAATTGAACCAAGAAGTGTTATAACAGGAGAAAAACCAGTCATTAAAGAAACTGTTCACTGGTACTTAAAACTGCAAGATTTTGAAGAAAGAATAGTAAACTGGATTACTTCAAACTCTCATTGGAAAGAAAATGTTAGAAACTTTGTTCTTGGCTGGATAAAAAAAGAAGGACTAAAAGAAAGAGCTATCACAAGAGATATTGACTGGGGTGTACCTGTCCCACTTGAAGAAGCAAAAGGAAAAGTCTTATACGTATGGTTTGATGCTCCTATAGGCTATATATCTTCTACCATAGAATGGAGCAAAAAAATAGGTAATCCAGATAAATGGAAAGAATACTGGTTTGACAAGAATACAAAGCTAATACACTTCATTGGTAAAGATAACATTCCATTCCACGCAGTTATATGGCCAGCAATGTTAATGGGACAGAGTGAAACTTATGTTTTACCATATGATATACCGGCTAATGAATATCTAACCTTAGAAGGTGAAAAATTCTCGACTTCACAGAACTGGGCTTTATGGGTTGATGAATATCTGGAGGAATTTCCCCCAGATCCACTTAGATATTTTCTTGCTTCTAACGCTCCGGAAACAAAGGACGCTGACTTTTCGTGGAAAGCATTTCAAGTAAAAAACAACGAAGAGTTAGCAAATATTTATGGAAATTTCGCTAATAGAGTTTTTACTTTTGTAAATAAAAAATTCAATGGTTTAGTTCCAGAAGGGAAATATGAAGAAACAGAATTAAATTTATTTGATGAAATTGACAAAAAAATAAAAGAACTAAAAAATGCCTACCAAAATTTTTCTGTCAGAGAGGCATCAAAACTAATGATGGATATTGCAAGAATTGGAAATAAATATTTCGATGAAACTAAACCATGGAAAGTAGAAAATGAATTAAGGCTCAAAACAATTATGAACACTTGTTTGAATTTACTGAGAATTCTTTCAGTCGCATCTTATCCAATAATACCCGAAACTTCGTTAAAATTATGGAAAATGCTGGGTGAAAATACAGATATATTAAATGAAAGATGGGATTCTCTTGCTCAAAAAAGAATAAAACCAGGACAAAAACTTGGCAAAACAGAAATTTTATTCACAAAATATGAGGATAATATTATTGAAAGACAGATAGAAAAATTGTATAATAAATCAAAAACAAAAAAAGAGGAAAAGATGGACCACATAACGTTTGAACAATTTAAACAAATAGATATTAGAGTAGCAGAGGTTATTGAAGTCGTCCCTATTGAAAAATCAAATAAGCTACTTAAACTCAAGATCAAAGTAGGAGAGATAGAAAAACAGATTGTAGCTGGAATAAAACAATTTTATAAACCAGAAGAGCTTGTTGGCAAAAAAATTATAATACTCAACAATCTTGAGCCAGCAAAGCTAATGGGAGAGACATCAGAAGGGATGCTTCTTGCCGCTTCAAATGAAGATAAATCTATATTATCCATTCTTACAGTAGAACGAGATGTGCCTTCTGGTGCTAAGGTTAGCTAATTTCTTGAGACTAAAACTTAATTTTATTAAGGTATAATATGAAATTTGATTCGTATGTATTTCCTTTTTCAAAGAAGGAATATATCAGGGGAAAAAGACCAGAAACAGAATGCATTCTATGTTCTATTGTAAAAAAAGATGGCATAGTTCCGTCACTTGAGGTTTTAAGAACTGAAAAGTTTATAATAAGTTTAAATCTCTATCCATATAACAATGGACATGCTATTATATTTCCTTTAAGGCATATTACAGATATAAGAGAACTAACAGAAGAAGAAGATATTGAACTTGCTAAACTAGAAAAATTTTATATCACGATTCTTGAAGAACTTTATGAACCAAGCGGATACAATATTGGATATAATCTTGGAGAGTATTCAGGAGCATCAATATCTCATATTCATATGCACATAATTCCACGTTATAAAAATGAACTTGGAATTATAGATTTAATAGGTGGCTCTAAAGTTCTCGTAGAAAATCCCATTGAAACACTTGAAAAAATAAAAAATTTTATTTCAAATAAATTTAATAACTTAAAATTATAAGAGAGGAGAAGATGTTTAATTCTTATATCTCAATGCCTTTTGTGATTTTTTTCATATTTCTAAGTGCTTTTTTTTCTTCATCTGAAACTGCTTTTTACTCCCTTGATGAAATAAAAATTAAAAGAATAAAGAATAAAAAAGTAAAAAAAATCATTAACAACCTATTAAAACAATCAACATTAATGCTAATTGCAATTCTATTAGGCAATACAATTGTAAATATTATAATTTCTTCAAGTCTTGAAGCTATATTGCCCTTTAAAAATGAAATTCTAACAATCATAGTAATTACTTGTATTATATTACTTTTTGGTGAATCATTGCCAAAAACACTTGCAATAATTTTATCAGATAAAATATCAACAATATTTGCATATCCATTATACTATTTTATAAAAATATTAAATCCTTTATTAAAAATTATAGATAAAATAATTTTAAAACTAATTAAATTAATAAAAAGAAAAAATAAAGAGGAAGATAACAATAGAGATATAATTTTTGTTCTTGAAAGTATCGTTTCAAGAGAAGAAATTTTTGAAGAAGAAGAAAAAGACTTAATAGAAAATGTTTTATCATTCGCAAGAAAAGAAGTCTGGAACATAATGACACCAAGAAACAAAGTGGTTTCATTTGATATAGATGATAAGATAGAAAATTTAGAAAAGATGCTAAAATTTTCTAAAATCCCAGTATACAAAGGCACAAATGATAACATAATAGGATATATAGACGTAAAGGATTTTTTAATAGCTCGTTTAAATCAGAAAGATAACTTTAAACTTGAAAATATCATAAAACCTATGTATTTTGTACCTGAAACTAAAAAACTTTCAGATATGTTAAATGACTTTGAAAAAAAAGGATTAAAAATTGCAACCGTAATAGATGAATATGGTAGTGCCCTCGGTATAGTAACAATATCAGATGTGCTGGGAGAAATTTTAGGTGAAATTATAGACGAAAGTTTCAAGATAGAAAATAAAATAATAAAAATTTCGGATGAAAAATTTTTGGTACATGGTGATATAAGTTTTAAAGATTTTGTTGACTTTTTTGAAATAGAAACAGAAAGTGGGGACTTTGAAACCCTTGCTGGTTTTGTAATTCAAAAAGCTGGAGATATTCCAGAAGAAGGTTTTTCTATTAAATTAAATGAATTAAAAATAATTGTAAAGAAAAAAAACCATACTCATATAGAAGAATTCATAGTGGAGAAAATTTAATAAAATGAACCTATTAATATTAACAATTTTATTCATATGTATTTCAGCTTTATTCAGTGGATTTGAAACTGCTTTTGTTTGCCTGAATAGAATCTGGTTGCAATCAAAACTGGAAGAAAATAAGAAAAGAGCAAAAATACTTAACTTTTTACTAAAAAACTCAGACAACACTCTTGGAGCATTCCTTGTTGGTACAAATATGGCTGATGTTGCAACTATAATAACATTTCTGAAATTTCTGGATAATTTTTTATTTCTACAAGAATATAAAGGATTAATAAATCTGATAGTTCTTGTTCCAGTAATGTTATTCATTAGCACTCTAATCCCTAAAATTATTTTTAGAGAATATGCAAATGAAATTTCATACAACCTTGCATATTTATACTTACTAATATATATTATTCTATATCCTTTTCAATTAATTTTTACAAATATAAGCAAACTATTAATGAAAGTAATGAAAATCAATAAAAAAACAATTTTCAACAAAGATGATTTTAATAATATTCTTAAATCATATTCAAGTAATATATTAAAAGAAAGTGAAAAAGAATTAATCGAAAAAATAATGACCATAAAAACCATAAAAGCTAAAGAAATAATGGTGCCACTCGTTAGAATGTCATGTGTTGAAGAAGATGAACCTATAAAAGTTGCTATTGCACTTATGGGAGCCACTGGTTTAAATAGACTACCAGTATTTAAAATAAGAGTTGACAATATGACTGGATATATCGAAATCAAAGACCTTATAAATGCCAAACAAAATGCTCCTATCTCAAAATATGTTAGAAAGGGTGTATATGTAACAGAATTCACCCCCTTTTATGATATAATCATTCAGATGAAAAAATCAAATTCCCATATGGCTTTTGTTGTTGATGAGTATGGTGGAATATCTGGTATAATAACAAATCAGGAAATAATAAAAGAACTTATCTCAGATTATACAAAAACAAAAGAACAGTTAATCCATAAAGAAAAAGATTATTGGCTGGCAAATGGTATGCTGAGTATTGATGAATTAAATGAAGAACTCGATACAAACATAGAACATTTAGAATTTGAAACACTTGGCGGGCTTATTCTATATCATCTAAAAAAACTTCCAGAGCCAAATGACAAAATAGAAATAAAAAACTATATCCTTGAAGTTTTATCAGTATCAAATAAGAGAATAAAGCAAGTAAAAATATATAAAAAGAGATGGAGTTTCCCAAAATGGAAGAAATAAATTTTAACCCAAGAAAGATAAAATCAGTTAAAATAGAAAAGATACTCACAATCGAAAAAATCGCTAATGAGGGTTGTTCAATAGCTTATGATGATAACAAGGTAATCTTTGTAAGATATGCTTTACCAAAAGAAAAAATTAGAGCAAATATCTATAGAGAAACAAGCTCATATTCCGTAGCAGAACCAATAGAAATACTCGAACCTTCAGAAGAAAGAATTAAACCAAAATGTCCGCTTTTTGGAATCTGTGGAGGATGTGATTATCAAATGATCGAATATAAAAAACAACTTGAAATAAAATCAAAACTTGTAATAGAAACATTTAACAAAATAGGAAAAATAGAATTAAAAGAACTTAGTGGAATAATTGAAAGCCCTACCCCATTTAATTATAGAAATACAGAAACTTTCAAAGTTGACCCTAAAAATAAAAAAATAGGTTTTTTCAGAAAAGATACAAAATTTGTTGTTGATGTTCCTCAATGTTTACTTGCCATGGAAAATATAAACATAGCATTAAAAAATGTAAAAAAACAAAAAGATTTTCCCCCACATAACTTTAAAGTAAGAACTACAAATGACGGTGACACCGTCGTTAATTTTATAAAAACAGAAAAATATGAAGATAGACCAGTCTATGAAAGAATAAATGCCTGTGGAAAAGAAATAAAGTTTAAGATCTCTAAAGATAGCTTCTTTCAGGTCAATAACTCTGTTATTCCGTTATGGCTTGAAAAGATAGTCAGTTTTATAGACCCGGACGGTCACGAACTCATTTACGACCTCTATAGTGGCATTGGACTTATTACACTTTTTGTAAGCTTTTTTGCAAAGAAAACTATTGGAATAGAAATAGCAAAAAGTTCTGTAAAAGATGCCCTCCACAACGTTGAGTTAAACAATATAAATTCTAACATAAGTTTTATTAACGCTCCTGTCGAAGAAAAACTAAAAGAACTTGAAAAAGCTGATATATTTATCATTGACCCACCCAGAAAAGGTATGGATAATGATTGTATTATTGCATTAAGAGAATTGTTGCCCAAGAAAATAATCTACTCCTCATGTAAACCAGCAACCATGGCAAGGGATATATCCTTACTTTCAGATTTATATAAAATCGACCAAATATATCTTGTTGATATGTTTCCACAAACTCACCATGTAGAAATGCTGGCATTACTAAAATTAAAGTGATTCTATTCTTTGAACATAGCCATCTGAAAGAATAAGAAGACCCGACTCATTCCTTACAATTATTTCATTTTCCCCTGTGTTTATAATAATTGAACCATATACATTTTCAATATTTACATTTCCCCTGATTATATTCTTATGCTCATCTGTTTTGAAAAAATCTAATAAATCTACTATTTTATTATAAAATTTTGCTTTTACACTCAATGGTAAAATAAGAGGTTTTTCTTTTATAATTATTTCTTCTATATTCAAGTTAGCTAGCTTTTCTACAACATCTTGCCAATTTTCTTCATGCTGCCATGCACCCTCACATAGAAAATATAAATCTGCTGACTCTTCATTACTACAAAAAACTTCCTTAAGTCTAAGAGAATGAAAATAAAAAAATTCTAAAAAACCTATAAGATTATCCTTCTTTTGTAAAATTTCATATTCTCTTCTATTTAGAAATCTTTTAAATGAAAAAAGTTCTAATCCGTTTATACTTTCTTTAAAATCATCTTTTTCAATAAATGAATTACAATTAACTTCATTATTTCCAAAAAATAAAAATGGATGATGAGAAAAAAACTCATCCTTTATAATTTTGTTCATCATTTTAATCATTGATTCAACATTGTCAAAAATAACATTTCCACTCATTACAAAAACTTTTGGATTAAAAAAATTTGCATTTATAAAAGATGTTAATAAAAATAATTTATTAAAAAAAGACATTTTTGGGAAAAATACAACATTGTTGATAATATCAACTGGGAATTTTGTCTCATTTTGTAATAAAATAAATTCCCCATCCAGCTTTTTACTTAAAATAGAAATGTTATGTTTTAGTATAGAATTTTCATCTATTGTAAGCAATTCAAGAGGAATATTGTCATAAAAAGGGAAAAAATTAAAAGGTTTTGAAAGATTAATAACAAATGTCATATGTTTAACCCTAAAAATTTAATTATTTCCTTTTCAATAAGATCTGTATCTTCTGCTTTAAAAACCTTAGCCCCATCAACTTTTTTAAACCATGTATATTGCCTCTTTGCATAATTTCTTGTATTCTTTTTAATTAATTCTTTCATCTCATCAAAAGAAAGCTTCCCTTTTAAATAATCTCGAACCTCTTTATATCCAATACTATACAAAGCATAAGCATCTTCACCATATCGTTCAATTAGTTCTCTTACCTCATCAATAAGTCCAATTTCTATCATTTTTTCAACACGATTATTAATTTTTTCATAAAGTTTTTCCCTATCAGGAAATAATGAAATAATAAGCCACTCTGCTTCAAGTTTATTATTTTCTTTGTTTATTTCTGAAAGAGGCTTACCTGAAATTAAATATACCTCAAGTGCTCTTAAAATCCTTCTTTTATCATTAGGAGAAACCTTTTTTGCTGTTTCAATATCAACCTTTTTAAGCTCTTCGTAAAGAAAATTAAGCCCGAATTCCTCTACCTTCTTTTCAAGTTCGCTTCTAATTAGTTCATTTCTTCCGGGTGCATCAGAAAGACCATAGTAAAGAGAATTAAAATACATTCCGGTTCCACCAACCACAAACGGAATTTTACCCCTACTCCATATATCAGTAATGGCTTCTTCAGCCAAATTTTTATAATTTTTTACATCAATCTGAAAATTCGGATCAAAAACATCTATAAGATGATGTGGAATCTCTTGCCTTTCTTCAATGGTAGGCTTTGCAGAACCTATATTGAGATGTTTAAAAACTTGAACAGAATCACAAGAAACTATTTCACCATTAAATTTTTTTGCAAAAAAAAAGCCAACGCACTTTTACCAGATGCTGTTGGCCCAACTATTGCTACTACCTTCATTACTTTGAATTTTCCTTTTCAACATGATATGAAACTTTGCCACCCAATATATCTCTCATCGCAATAAGTGTAACTTTTTCTTTAGTATTATTAGAAAGAGGTATTTCAAGCATATCATCATTCTTCTGAGAGAGAATCCTTGCATATTTACTCATTGCAACAGTCACCTCATATTTATTACCATTAAAAGAAAGTATCTTTTCTATGAAACTATCCATAATATTTGCCCTCCTATTGCATACCATTTTTAATTATAAAACAAAAATAATAAGATGTCAAATTTTGATTGATAAAGTAAATTTTATTTAGTTGCATAAAAAATGAGGTTACTCTGTATTACTAAAAACACAAAGTAACCTCATAACTAAACATATTACTTAATTATTTACCAGTAAATTTTTACAACAATACCTCTTACATTTGGAGTATAAACAAGGGTGCTTTGATCGTTTACATCATCATAACAAAAGCCATACGCAAGCTTTCCAAGACTTATATCATGGAAAAATTTAGAATAATAATTTGCTGGTGCAGCTTGATAATAATAGCTTGCATTATTCCAGTAGCTTGTATTCGCATAATGCATTACATGTCTATTCAATGCTGCGCATACCCATGCTTGTAATGCAAGCTCAACAGTATTACCACTTGCCAGTACCCCAGAACCTTCAAAAATTTCATCATTATTTGGTTTTCTGGCAATATAGAATTTTGCTCCATCACTTGTCCTCGTAAATTCAAATCTGTCATCAGCAAGCACCCTTCCATTAAATGTTCCAAGAGGATGATTTACAACAAGTGTCTGAGTTTTATATTGATTCCATACCTGATCAACATAACTTGCAAAATAAGTCCCATATGTTCTGCCAACTCTAAAATCTCCTTTACAAGGTGCAAGAATCCTATATGGTGATTTTGAAAGTGTCTTAAATTCATTTGGAACACTATTCTGATATTGAGTAAATACTTGATCTCTTGGAGTAGTTATACCAACTTCATTTACCAATGCAAGATTTCTATCATAAACCGCCAGAGTATATGAGAACCCATACTGATCTACCTGAGTTGTATTACCCCAGAAAGAAGTACCACTAACAGTAAATTCCCACCAATCAAAAATAATATTTTGATTAGGATCAGATGGATTATTCAAATCTGGTTGAACAATACCGACATATCCTGCTCCATCTACCACACTTCTCATTGAAAGCTTCTGATCCTTAGACATATAAACTCTAACAGAAGTAAAATTCGCTGGAACCTGGAAACCAGTTATATCACTCAGTCTATAAAACCAGCTATCAGAAGTCTGATTCGCTGGAATAACAACAGGAGTGCCATTTGGTTGTAAATAACACCACTGTCCACTTGAATTTCTTCCTAAAACTGTTACATAAATTTGAGAATTTGCAACTCTTCCCCCACTGTTATTCTGAAATTGTATTGTCATACTCATTCCACTATTTAAAGGTATTAGACTTACATTTCCAGATGAAGAAGATGATGATGAACTACTTGAACTTGATGAAGAACTGCCTAAATATGTAAACCTAATCCAATTAATATTCCATCCACCACTTTGTGCATTTATCCCAAAAGTATGAGTGCCAGCTGGAATGTAAACAGTTTGAGAAACTGTGGTCCAGTTTTGCCATCCTCCAGTGTTTGGAATATTTACAGTTCCAAGAACTGTTGTTCCTCCGTTAAGCTCCGCTCTTAATACACCAGTAGAATATATACTTGCCACTCTGTACTCAATCTTATAATTACCTGCTTGATACGTCTTTGCTTCATATGCCATCCAATCACCAGCATCAATCCACCCAACATTAAGTCCACCTTCCGAACAAGCTTCTGTCTGAACGCCACTCATGTAAGTATAATTCTCTGCCTCAACTGTCCAGCTTGTCCCGTTAGCACTACCAGAATAAATTTTACAGGAGGACATTACATCATTAGCACCTATAGCCACAAAATTAGGTGTATCAGCTGTCAAAGTCCACTTTCTACCTCCAAAATTATCATGTTCGTAAATCTCTACTGTCCACCCATCTGGAATAAGCACCGAAGATGCCCAATCATTTGGACAACTTTTCGAAATAAGCTGAGAAAGAGTGTATTCACCTGGAGCAAGTATCTGTGAACCAGGACCAGAATAATTAACATCCTGATAAAAAATAACTCCACTTATTGGTGCTTTAGTTTCAATACTTCCTTCAGCTTCTTTCTCTCCTGTATCTGGATTAATACTACAGGAGAATAAAAGTATAAACATCAAACTTCCAAACACTTTTTTAAAACTTTTCATAATACACCTCCTTGCTATATAGCTTTGCAAATTTTATGCCAGAGAAAACATATTTTTTATTATTTCTTTTCTGAAAATAAAATAGAAAACAAATATTATTTAGAACTGCACAATTTTGCACATCAGTTGTGCAAAATGTTAATGGAAAAATTAAAAACTAAAAAAAGAATAAAAACTTTACATTTTTGAAAATTATGTTAGAATATAACTATAAAATTAAAAAAATACATTTATGAAAATGAAAGTAATTCTTTTAATCACCTTAATAAGCAATGTTTGTCTTGCTTTTGAAGTTAAAATAAGAACCTCAACTCCAGAGGTTAACGTATATACTAACAATGTAAAACTTGGAAAAACTCCTCTAAGTATCAAAATAGATTCTTCAATAGAATTAGAACTTGAAAAAAATGGTTATAAACCCCATATTCAACTTTTAACTCCAGACACTGAAAAAGTATTTATCAGAATGATGTCTTTAAATTCACATTTTAGATTTATAAAACAAATAAAAACTGGTTATAGTCCAAAAGATACAACATTTTCTCCTGATGGAAGATACGTAATGATCACACTTTTAGACGATAACGGAATAAACATATATAATCTAAAAGAAAACAAAATGATAAAAATAAATATTCCAGAATACGGAAAATTTAAAGGTTTTGTCGAAGGTGTATTTAACAAAGATGGTAGTGAATTCTGGTTTAACCAGATGGATAAAGAAGGACGAATCTTTGTACTAAATATGTCTAATTTTGAAATAACTCATATTATTCCTACTCAAGGTAACTGGAGTAAAGTAGGAGAATTTACTCCGGATTATAAATATTATTATGTTACAAGCTGGTTATCAGATGAAGTTAGTGTAATTGATACTCAAAATCATACTTTCATAAAAAAATTTAAAACACAATCCCCCGAGCCAAGAGGAGTAAATTTTTCACTTGACGGAAAATATGTTTATGTAGTTACATACAAAGGCGGAGAAATAATAAAATACGATATTGAAAATGATTACAAAATTGTAAAAAGAATTAAAACAGGTGGAACAAATGGACGTTTTAGAATAGATTATAAACGAAAACTTGCTTATATAAACAATATGAAGCTTAACTGTTTCTTTGTGTATGATTTGACAAAAGATGAAATAATCAAAACGGTAAAAACTGGTATTAATCCAAATAATATTAAAATCTCACCAGATGGCAACTATATATATGTTTCAAATAGAGGGCCAAATAATCCTAAAGGTTATATATATAGAAGCCCCGAAGATGGACAAATACAGGTTTTTGATATAAAAAATGATTATAAACTAATTGAAAATATAAAAGTAGGAAATCAACCAATTGGTATTGCTATTTCACCAGATGGAAGATTTTTAGTAACATCAAATTATATGGATCATAATATAGAAATTTATGAAATTTTAATATAAAATTTCGCAACTAATAAAAATGAAAAGTAAATACTTAAGAAGGGGGACAGAATGAATAAAAATCTACAACTTTCTATCATCCTTGATAACACAAAATATGTGAAGGTAATGCAAGAAATTGAAAACATCTTTTGTAGCTGGTACGAAAAAAAATATTTTGAGAAAATAAGAAAGGCATTTCAACTAACCTATCTTCTCTTTACCGGGAAGTTTCCGGGGTATAAAGAATGCAATACAGAATATCATGATTTTAACCATACAATTGATGCCCTTGTGGCAGCTACAAGAATTATGGATGGATATAACTACAGGGTAAAAATAATAGATGTAAAATCAGCAAGGAATTTACTAATAGCATGTCTTCTTCATGATACTGGATACATACAGGAGAAGGATGATAATCAGGGAACAGGTGCAAAGTTTACAAAAAATCATGTTGATAGAAGCATTGAATTTTTATTTAAGAATAGGGATTTCTTTTCCATTTTAGAAGAAGAAGCAGAAGAAATAAAAAATTATATTTCATCTACGGGTCTAAATGTTCAATGGGAAAAAATACCATTCAGAAACAATGAAGAAAAGCTCACTGGATCAATCCTTGGTACAGCTGATCTCTTAGGACAAATGGCAGATAGAAAATACCTGGAGAAACTACTTTTCCTTTATTACGAATTTAAAGAAGCAGGAATACCTGGATATGAAACAGAATTTGATATTCTTAAAAAAACAATAGATTTTTATAAAATCACAAGAGAAAGACTTGATACAACATTCACAAAAGTTTATGATTATGCCACTGAGCATTTTAAACAGAGATATAATATACCATACAATCTGTATATGATTTCAATCGAAAGAAATATCTCATATATACAGGAAATTCTAAAAGATAACTCAACAAATTTCAGAAAAAAATTAAGAAGAATGGATATTGAAAATCTTGAGAAAAAATATAAGTCCTACTATACAGTTATAGGTTAATTATTCAAATATAACAGTTCTATTCTCAAACACCAATATTTTGTTTTCAATATGATATTTTACTGCTCGTGCTAAAACTATCTTTTCAAGCTCTTTACCTTTTCTTATAAGATCGTTAAGTGAATCTCTATGTGTTATTCTTATAACATCCTGACTTATTATCGGTCCATTATCAAGCTCTTCGGTAACATAATGACTTGTTGCACCTATAAGTTTAACCCCTCTCTTGTATGCCTGGTGATAAGGTTTTGCACCAACAAATGCTGGTAAAAAAGAATGGTGTATGTTTATTATCTTATTTCTATATTCATTTACAAAAAGAGGAGATAACACCTGCATATACCTTGCAAGAACAATAAAATCTATATTATATTTCTTTAAGAGTTCTATTTCTTTCTTCTCAACTTCAGTTTTGTTTTCAGGTGTAACCTCAAAATGGTAAAAATCTATGCCAAAATAATCAGCAACTGGCTTCAAATCAAGATGGTTACTTATTATCAATGGAATTTCCACATTTAGATCTCCAGAAGTCTTCCTTAACAATATTTCATAAAGACAATGGTCAAGTTTTGAGACCATTATTGCCATTCTTTTAACTTCATCTGAAAAATGAAGTTTTACTTCCATATTAAATTTTTTAGATATTGGTTCAAACTCTTTTAAAATTGATTCCTTAGAAATTTTAAAACCTTCAAGCTCCCACTCAATACGCATAAAATAAGTGTTTGATTCAAAATCAGTATGTTGATCAGACTGAACAATATTTCCATTGTTTCTATATATGAAATTTGAAATTTCAGCAACTATTCCTTTCTGATCAGGACAGCTTAAAAGTAATATAACAGTTTTTCTCTCTTTCATAATTTATCTCTTCCAGCTTTTATAAATTTTTTCAGTAATCGTTTTAGCAACTCTATGAGCAAGTAAATCATCTTCTGGCGAAAACTCTGGAAGTTTTCTATTACAGATACAATCTATAAAATGTATTTGTTCCAGTCTTAATGCATTCTCCTTGTGAACATAAACCTTCTCAACAAGAAATTCCTGTTTATACTTTATTTCTTCTTTAAGAACAGTATAATCCGAAGAAGGTTGCCTTGTTATTGTAATTTCCTGCGTATCATAATTTAGAAAAACATAAGAACCTTTTTGAGAAATTGCTAAATTCCTTATTTTATTTTCAGTTACTCTACTTGCTGTAATACTTGCAATACTACCATTTTCAAAATATATCAAAGCTGAAGCTACATCTTCGAAATCAGAAAAAACCTTACTACCATTTGCAGAAATGTCAACTACTTTAGAATTTGCAAGTAACAAAACAATATCTATATCATGAATCATCAGATCTAGCACAACTCCAACATCTTTAATCCTCCCGGGAGGAGACATTCTTTGAGCTTGAATCAAAAAAGGATTGTTTGCTATTTTCTTAACCTCCTGAACTGCACCATTAAATCTTTCAACATGCCCTACCTGTAAAATCAAATTTTTCTTCAAAGCCATCTCAAAAAGTTTTTCAGCAAAATATACAGTTTTCGTCATTGGTTTTTCAAGTAAAACATGCTTACCAGCCTCAAGTGCCTGTGAAGCAAACTTATAATGAAGATATGTTGGAACTGCTATCACAACAGCATCAACTTTGGATAAAAACTTTTTATAATCAGTATAGAAATTAACCTTATATTTATCTGATAGCTCTTTTAACTTTGTCTCATTTACATCACATATCGCATCAAAAGAAATACCCGGAATGGTAGAAAGTGTATTAATATGATATGTACCCATATGACCTGTTCCAACAACTCCAATTCTTAACATAAAACTCTCCTGGTTTATTTTGCTTCTTTTTTTCTCTCGCTTAATAAAAACTTAACTAAAAGATAACCAAAGAAAATAAAACCCAATGCCAACAAAACATAACTAATTTCTTTATAATATTTTTCCAGTACTTCCTTTTGAGTATAAAAGAAATATCCAAGTAACACAAGAATAATATTCCAGATTCCAGACCCAATAAAAGTAAAAAATAAAAAATCTTTAATGCTCATTTTTGAAAGTCCGGCAGGTATAGAAATAAGTTGCCTTATAGCTGGAATTAATCTACCAATAAAAGTTGAACTTTTTCCATATTTTAAAAAATAATTTTCCGCTTTTTCAATTCCATTTCTATCGATTAAGAGAAGATGAGCAATTTTCGTATCAGCAAGTTTGTAAATTATAGGTCTTCCAAGAAAAAAAGCAAGATAATAGTTAAAAATAGCTCCTATCATTGCTCCCAATGTAGAAAATAAAACCACAAGAAAAATATTTAATTCACCGTTTGCAGCTTTCCATGCAGCTGGTGGAACAACCACTTCAGAAGGGAAAGGAATAAACGAACTTTCTATAGCCATAAGAAATGTAATAGAACCATAGTTAATATGTCCCATATACCAGTTAATAATATCTGAAAAAATCTTTTCCATTACATACACCTTACTTGAAATTTTTCTACTAAAAATTATATAATAAAATAGAATTTTTGTTAACTTTTAATGAGGAGATTTTTTAATGCCCGTCTTTAGACTGAATAATCAACTTGTTTTTCCCCCCGTAGAACTTGCTGAAGAAAATGGATTACTTGCCATAGGGGGAGATCTTTCTTTAGAAAGACTTATTTTAGCATATACAAAGGGAATATTCCCATGGTATTCAGATAGAGACCCAATAATGTGGTGGTCTCCAGATCCAAGATTTATTATAATGCTAGATGAATTTAAAATTCCAAAAAGTTTAAAAAGAGTTTTAAATAAAAAAGATTTTGAGGTTACTTTTGACAAAGACTTTCGCTCTGTAATCACACATTGTAGAAAATATCACATGTCAACAAAATATGAAACATGGATAACACATGAAATGAAAGAAGCCTATATAAATTTACACAATCATGGACTTGCTCACTCAGTAGAAGTATGGAATAACGATCTTTTGATAGGCGGGTTATACGGAGTTTCTCTTGGAAGAATTTTTTTTGGAGAATCAATGTTTAGTTTAAAATCAAATGCAAGCAAAATAGCTCTAGTATATTTAGTGGAAAAATTAAAAAGAATGAATTTTTTACTCATAGATTCACAAATATTTACAAAACATATAAGCATTATGGGAGGAAAAAATATCCCCCGTAATACCTACCTATCCCTCTTAAAAGAAGCATTAAAAGATATGGACAAAACTACAATCATAGGGAAATGGTAATTTAATCTCTATTGAAAATCATATTTGATATACCATTTATGTTGCTTATATATTCATCCTTGGGATAAACTCTTAATTTATTATCATTAATGAAAATATAATTCATAACTGTATTAGTGTTCGTTAAACCATTATCATCATAGACAATAAATATTTTTTCAGATGGTTTTAATACAAAGATTTTGCTCTCACTATTTGTATTAGAAATTGAAAGTGAATTTGTAGTTCCATTGCTAATAATCTTAACATTAATTTCAATAATTTGGGTAAGTAACATTTGCTCAGGTTTTACAAATGTAACACTCATATCAAATTTTGATGAAATAAATTCGATTCCTTCACCATTCGTAAATACACTATTTATTAGCAAATTAGAAATAATTACTTCTTTAGGCGGCTCAATCGAATCTAAAACCCATTTACCAATAATTTTTTCATCATCTGAAATTAAAGTTGTGTTCTCTACTTTCTCACCACTAACCTGACAGGAAAAAATTGCAAAAAAGAAAAATGCAAAAATAAATATTGACTTTTTCATTTTTACCTCCTATAATTTTTATACTCTTTTATCGGAGAAAAAAGGAAAGTTTCCAAAAAAATTATAAATAAAAAAGAAATCTATTAAAAAGTAAAATTTTATCTTCCCTTACGCTTTAAAACATTCTTTACAGCATTTATTATATCATTAATAGATAAACCATAATTATCAAGTAGTTCAAATGCTTCGCCAGATTCTCCAAATCTATCATTTACCGCAACAAACTCCACAGGAACAGGATAATTTCTTGATAGTACCTCAGCGACAGCACTACCAAGACCACCATTTATCTGGTGTTCTTCTGCAGTTACAATACACTTTGTTTTTTTAGCAGAATCTATAATCAATTCTTCATCTATCGGCTTTATTGAAGACATATTTATTACTTTACAACTTATATTTTCTTTTTCTAAAATCTTCGCAGCTTCAATTGCCCTTGAAACCATAATTCCAATAGCCACAATAGTAACATCTTCACCATCAACTAAAATATTACCTTTACCTATCTCAAAAGGTGAACTTTCATCAGTTAAAACAGGAAATTCAGCCCTTGTAAGTCTAACATAAACCGGTGAATCAACAAAAACAACTTTTTCGATAATTTTTTTTGTTTCATAATAATCAACAGGAACAAATACTTTCATTTCTGGTAAAACCCTCATTATAGCAATATCTTCAAGACACTGTGCAGATGCTCCATCTTCTCCAACTGTAAGTCCTGCATGTGTAGCCACAAACTTTATTGGAACTTTATTATAACATATCATTCTGATTATACCATAAGCCTGATTAGTAAGAAAAACTGCAAAAGATGTTACAAAAGGACAAAACCCCATTTTAGCAAAACCAGCTGCCGTTCCCACCATATCCTGTTCGGCTATACCCATATTGAAAAATCTATCTGGAAATGTTTTCTTAAAATATTCTGCCCTTGTTGAATCTTCAAGATCAGCAGAGAAAACTACAATCTTCTCATTTATTTTCCCCAACTCTACAATCTTTTCACCAAAAGCTTCTCTTAATGATTTTTTTTCAAACATAATCACCTCCAATCTCAACTAAGGCTTTCTCAAGTTCTTCTTTCTTCGGAGCTTTTCCATGCCAATTATGATTATTCTCCATAAAAGAAACACCTTTCCCCTTCACTGTTCTTGCAATTATGAAGAACGGTTTTTCGTTGGTCTCAAATTTATCAAGCACATCAAGAATTTCTTCAAAGGAATGTCCATTAATTTCATATACATCAAAACCAAAAGCAATAATTTTATCCTTAATTGGTTCTTCATTCTTTATATCTTTCACAAAACCGTTTTCCTGCACTCCATTAGCATCAAGAATTACACAAAGATTATTAAGCTTTCTGTGAGAAGCGGTCATAAGAGCTTCCCATATATTCCCTTCTTGAAGTTCCCCGTCTCCTATGATACAATATACCTTTATATCTTTTCCAAGTAATTTTGAAGCTAATGCAATACCATTTGCTACAGAAAGTCCCTGACCAAGATAACCCGTAGCAAATTCTACCCCTGGTACATTATAATGTATATGCCCCTGAAGTAAAGCCCCAAATTTTCTAAAATTATTAAGCTCTTTTTTATCAAAATAGCCTGCATTAGCAAGTGTAACATAAAGTACAGGACTTGCATGTCCTTTTGACAATATAAGTCTATCTCTATCTTCCCATAGTGGATTAACTGGATTATGTCTCATTTTATAAAAATATAAACTAATTAAGATTTCTACCAGTGAAAGTGAACCTCCGGGATGTCCACTTTTAGCATTTGAAATCATTTCAAGTATTTCTCTTCTAAACTTTTTTGCCATCTTTTCAAGATTTAAAATCTCTTCTCTCCTCATAAAAAACCTCTCTCTTTTTTAAAATAATTTAAAAATATATTTAAAAATATAAAAACAAAAAGGGTTGCTTTCGCAACCCTTTTTTTATTAATAAATAGCCACTTCAGTTTCTTTATCAAACATATGCGAATTCTTGAGATCAAATACAAATGGCACATTTGTATCGCCAATATGAAGTTCTATATGTGGATCATACTTGGCAATAAAAGAATGATTCTGAGTTGTGAAATATATAAAAGTTTCAGCACCAAGATGTTCTACAATTTCAACATTTGCGGTAGCATTATTATTATCGACCTTACCAAGATAAACAGAAGGATCATAAATATCCTCTGGTCTAATACCAAAAGTAACTTCTCTTCCAACGTATGGTCTTACTTTATCTACAAATTGATCGGGTACCTTCATCTGGAATTCCCCAAAGTCAATTCCTAAAACTCCGTTAGACTCTACAATTTTAGCATCAAGGAAATTCATTGGTGGGCTACCAATAAATCCAGCAACAAATTTGTTAGCTGGTTGTCTATATACTTCCATTGGTGAACCAATCTGCTGAATAAATTTATTGTTCATTACCACAATCTTATCACCCATTGTCATAGCTTCTGTCTGGTCGTGAGTAACATATACAGATGTGACTTTAAGTCTTGCATGAATTTTAATAAGCTCAGCTCTCATCTGAACTCTCAATTTAGCATCAAGGTTAGAAAGTGGTTCATCAAACAAAAATACTTTTGGTTTTCTTGTGATAACTCTACCAATAGCAACTCTCTGTCTCTGCCCACCAGAAAGAGCCTTTGGCTTTCTGTTAAGATATTCTGTAAGACCTAAAATCTGAGCTGCTTCATTTACTCTCTTCTTGATTTCTTCTTTTGAATAATTTCTTAGCTTTAATCCGAAAGCCATATTGTCATAAACTGTCATGTGTGGATAAAGAGCATAATTCTGGAACACCATTGCTATGTCTCTATCCTTAGGTTGCTTGTTATTAACTACTACTCCGTCAATTAAAATTTCTCCTGAAGTAATATCTTCAAGACCAGCAAGCATTCTTAAAGTAGTTGTCTTACCACAACCTGAAGGACCAACAAGCACACAGAACTCTTTGTCGTTAATCGTCAGGTTAAAGTCCTGTACCGCTGTCACACCTCCTTCATAAACCTTTTGAACATTCCTAAACTCAACTACTGCCATTTTATCCTCCTAAATTTTACTTTTCAAATTAATAAAAATAAAAAATATAAACAAAAAATTTCATACACAAATATTTTAACATTTTTTCTAAATAGTTCAAGAATTTTTATATTTAATTTTTTAGAATTTCATTCAGTAATTCTTTTAATATTTTTTGCTTTTTTATTTTTCTTACTATCTTTCCATTTTTAAAAAGTACTGCTTCCTTTTTTCCAACTGCCACTCCAAGATCTGCATCAGTTGCTTCTCCTGGACCATTAACCACACAGCCCATCACCGCAACTTTTAAGTATTTTTTAACCCCCAGTGTTTTTTTATACAACTCTTCCGAAACTTTTTCAACATCAAATTCTTTTCTTGCACAGGTCGGACATGAGATTATTTCTATTCCTTCTTTTCTTAAACCAAGACTCCTTAAAATAAGTTTCGCGACCTCAACTTCTTTTACAACATCCCCAGTTATAGAAACTCTTATAGTGTCTCCTATACCATCTTTTAACAAACATCCTATTCCTATAGAACTTTTTACTACCGACTCCCTGAAAGTTCCAGCCTCTGTAACCCCTAAATGAAGAGGATAGTCACATTGTGAAGCAAAAAGTCTATATGCATCTATCATAAGATTTACTTCAGATGCTTTAAGTGAGACCTTTATATCCTTAAAATCAAGTTCTTCAAGTATTTTTATATGTCCCCACGCTGATTCGACAAGTGCATTCGCATCAACAACTGGAAACTTCTTTCTATCAACAGAACCAGCATTAACACCTATTCTTATAGGAATTCCTTTATCTTTACAGGCATTAACGACCTCTTTCACATTATCTTTATTTTTTAAATTGCCGGGATTTATTCTTAAACCATCAGCTCCGGCTTTTACTGCCTCAATTGCAAGCCTGTGATCAAAATGAATATCTGCAACTATTGGTATATTTACTTCTTTTTTTATCTCTTTAATTGCCCTTGCTGATTCAAGATCTGGAATACCAACCCTTACAATTTCACAACCAACTTCTTCTAACCTAATGATTTCTTTTACAGTTTTTGAAATGTCCCTTGTCGGAGTTGAAGTCATTGATTGAATGGAAATTGGGGCATCACCACCAATTGCAACATTGCCTATATATATTTTTCTACTTTTTCTTCTATTCATATTTTAAGGCTTCCGAAAGTTTAAATCTACCCTCATAAAGTGCCTTACCAATTATTACACCCCTTAATCCCATTGGTTCATATTCCTTCAACTTTCTAATATCTTCAAGACTAGAAATACCACCTGAAACTATTATAGGGATATCTGTAATAGTTAACATAGTTTCTATTGCATCATAATTTGGACCTTCAAGCGTCCCATCTTTCATTATATCTGTATAAATAATCTCCTGAACACCAAACTCCTCAAGATCTTTAACTATATCTATAGCCCTTTTGTTAGTAACATCCTTCCACCCATTTTTAACCACAAAACCATCTGCAGCATCTATTGCTACAATAATATCATCAGGATTATTCTTGCAAAGATTTTTAATAAATTTTTTGTTCTCTACTGCAGCTGTACCTATAATAATCTTATGAACACCTCTGTTTCTTAAAGCTCTTATAATTCTATTATCCCTTATTCCTCCACCCACCTGAACCTGAATATTCACTTCAGCTATTATCCTCTGGATAATATCGAGATTCTTCGTCTTTCCTTCAAATGCACCATCAAGATCAACAACATGAATCCTTTTTGCCCCTTCTCTTTCCCAGAACTTAGCCTGAAAAACAGGCTCATTTGAATAAACAGTTTCAAATTCTGGATTTCCCCTTACAAGTCTAACACACTTCCTATTCTTTATATCAATCGCAGGTATGATAAGCATATAACCCTACCTTTCATTTTTTTTAATAAAATTTTCTATCAACTTAAGCCCCTTCTTATAACTCTTCTCTGGATGAAATTGAACACCAAAAACATTTTCTTTAACAACACTGGCTGCGAAAGTTATCCCATACTCACAGCTTAAACCAACTATATCATCATCTGGTCTTACATAAAAAGAGTGATCAAAATAAAAATAACTATTATTATCAATCCCTCTTAAGAAATCACTCTCTTTTTTCACCAAAACACTATTCCATCCCATATGAGGCACTGGCAAATCAACGTCAAACCTCAAAACCTGTCCTTTCAGTATGCCAAGTCCTTCCCATTCGCCATTCTCATAGCTCTTTTCAAACAAGAGCTGCATACCAAGGCATATACCCATTAAAGGTTTCCCTTTATCAACAAAATCCTTTACTTTACAATCCAAATCTAATGCTTTTAAATTCTTTATAGCATCACCAAAAGCACCAACTCCCGGTAAAACCAATGCATCAGCCTTCTCTACAAGATTGGCATCTGAAGAAACAATAGGCTTTACCCCAAAAAATTCAAAAGCATTGGCAACACTGGCAAGATTTCCCATTCCATAATCTATAATTAATATCATATTCAACTTTCTATATAATCTTTTGTAGAAGGTAAACTATCGGAATTTTTATCTATCTCAACTGCCATTTTCAAAGCCTTCGCAAATGACTTAAAAGCAGCTTCCATAATATGATGTTTATTTTCTCCTCTCACTACAAGTATATGCAAAGTATATCCAGTAGAAGCAAAACCACTAAAAAAAACATCTGCAAGCTCTATATCAAAACCACCTGCATTTCCCTGAAAACTATTAAAATTAGATTTATAAAATGGTCTGCCACTAATGTCAATAACAACCTGAACAAGAGCTTCATCAAGCGGAACAATAGCAAATCCGAACCTTTTAATTCCTTTTTTGTCTTTTAAAGCTTCTTTTAAAGCCTTACCTATACTAATTCCACTATCTTCCACAAGATGGTGATAATCTACATTAATATCTCCACTGGCATCAAGGACAAGATCAAAATCTGAATGTTTTGAAAACGTCTCAAGCATATGGTTGAAAAACCCAACTCCCGTATTAATATCAAACTTGCCCTGTCCATCAAGATTAATTGTTACTTCTATATTTGTTTCTCTTGTTTCCCTTTTTAACTTTCCAATTCTCTGCATTTATTCCTCATTAAAGTATTATTAAAAAGAACACTTATATTTTAACTTATTTTTCCTTTTCGGTCAATAGTGTTTTCCTAAAAAATCAAACAATATCTTTTTCCTCAACAAGAATAATATTAAGAAATCAAAAATAAAAATGCAAATGGATAATAAAATTAAAAATATATTTATTGTTTTAACTGTAATAAAATGAAAAACAGAAAACGAAACTAACATACACAAAATTAAAATATAGGGAATAAAATTCACTTTTTTTGCATATGCAAAATTTATTAACTGTTGCATAAATGCTATAGAAAAAGAAAATATTATGTATGTTGGTAAAAAAGTAGCTGTTTTCAAATAGTCACTTCCCTGAACAAATAAAATCAGATATTTTCCGAAAAAAATCGCAAAAATATATGCTAAAAAAAACAATAAAAAACTAATAAATATACCTTTAAGAAAATATTTATTTTCACTCTTTAAAATATAAGAAAATACTACATTTGCAAGAAGCATCGAAAGAATAACAAGATTTTTGCCATAAAGCCCTGCTGCCGAAAGATAACCGATTTCTTCTCTGGAAAATAAATTCTGAGCAAGCGTAAAATCTATCTGAAAAATTATTCCAAATGGTAAAAGAAAAGAAAAAGCATAAAATATTTCTTTCAAAAGTAAAAAGTTAAATCGATTATTTTTCAAATTCAAGTTAAGTTTAGGTAAAATAACAATAAAAGCAAAAATTCCAGCAACAACAGAAGATAAAATCGCCCCTAAAACATCCATTCTAAAAACATAAAAAAATAAAAGTAAAGAAAAAAATCTAACCATCCCCTCAAATCCAATATTAAATCCAAAAGAAAAAAAATGAAATCTTCCCTGCAATATCCCTCTCATACCAGCAAGAATAAACCATAAAAAAACTATAAATGCTCCCCAAAAAGAGTATTCTAATTTATTTATACCATAAAAATTAAAAACAAATGGAAAAATTGAAAAGATCAATATAAAAAACAATATTCCAATTATAAGTATTGAGAAAATAATATTTTCTTTTTCATCATGAATTGTCAATTTCGCTACAGACAATTGAAATGAATTATTTGGTTGAGAAAAAGCAAGCAAAAAATAAAAAAATGAATTAAACTCCCCATATAGGGAAGGCCCAAGATAACGGGCGGAAAAAATATTAAAAACAAGATTAGATATAACCAAAATCCCAAAACCTAAAAAAGTAAAAAAAACACTCTTAGAAAAAGAAGTATTCAATCAAAACTCCCCAACAAAGATAAAGGAAGAGCTGCCAATCGACAACTCTTCCATTTATAAAAATGCTCCGTTTCAAAAATTAAAATGTTCAGAAATATTTACTTTTTCTCATCAGTTGTTGCGGCTTTTTGCCTTGCCTGTTCCTGTTTATAGAGATAGAGCTTTTCTCCAATTGTTCTAAGATCTCTAACTCTTCTCTGTATTCTTTCTTTAGATAAAATATTCCATACAGCTTCATCATCTATATCAAGTTCTTCTCTTACTATTGCTCTATCAAATTCTACTTCAACATCTTTAAAGTATATAACAAAATTTCCACCCATTTCTGTTTCTGGCTTAAGTACAATATATGAATCAAATGCAATAAAAGGATAACTCTTTGGATAAAGAGCTATTCTCTGCAATACTCTATCCTGAATACTATCTGTGTATTCTGGGTTTGTCCAGACCAATTTTCTCCAACCATCATAGTATACAGAACCCATATAGAAATCTTGTGTCTGTTCATTTCTATCTCTTATTCTAACAATGGTCTGCATCTGATAGTTTAACCCATAAACCCATGCAGAAACAGACTTTATCTGCCCAACATTCATAAGAATACCCATAACAAGGCTATTTTCTTCACCGGATTCATTTCTGTTAACATCGCTTCCATCATCATAATATGGGAAGAAATCAAAAGGAGGTCTTATCATTGCCCATGATAAGAATCTTCCTTCAATGAAATGAATTCTTGCTCCCAATACTTCTCCGAATCTTTTACTATTAACCTTCTTTGTATAAGATAACACGTTATTCTTTGTAGTGTTAGCAGAAGAAGCAAGAATAATCTTCCAATTTTCAATGCTCCAGTCTTCTCCAGAAAACTTTACTTCTGGAACACCATACTGAGTTAAATCATAACTCGGATCCTTTTTCACAACTTCCTCTCTTATCTTCTGATCTTTTTCAACTACAGCAGAAATATTCTTCTCATAAACACCAAAATCGATAAGAGTTCTCTTAACAGCTGAAAAAGAAACAGAGCTTACTAACACCATTAAACTAACAAAAAGTACTACAACTCCTTTCTTCATATATCCACTCCTTTATAAGAAATTCTAAAGCTTTTAAAAAGCCTTCCGAAAATATGAATAGGGAAGCTTTAAAGTTCCCTCGAATATAATCGGATTTAAAAATCCGAAAGTTTAATAACTTAAAAAATTTTTTACTTATTTTTTTTATTTATTCTAAAACCATTAAGAAAATTTGTCCAGTGAATTAATGTTTTTTCTAAAAAATTTTTTTAAAACTTTAATTTTTTCTATTTTTTTCATAGGTGCACCAATTATAACATCGCGATCCCCAAAGATAATTTTTATATGACTATCGTTTTCCTGAATTGCATATCCACCTGCATATAAAGTTACATTGTTTTCTACTACGTATTTATCTATCCATTCCTGTGAAAGTTTCTCAAATTTAAGAAGAGTTTTTGAATAACCATATTTCTTAAAATTATTTATTTTATTGATTAAACAATATCCACTATAAACATATTGGAATTTACCAGATAGGAATTTCAAATACTCTTTTGCCTCTTCTTTACTCTCTGGCTTTCCTATAATTTTTCCACCACAAAATACAACCGTATCAAAGCCAAAAACAAAATCTTGAGGGAAAAATTTTGATGCCTCTTCTGCTTTTGCAATCGACAGTTTTATAACAAGTCTTTTTGGATTTTTTTCATTGATTTCTTCATTCACATTAGTTTCATAAATTAAAAATTTACTAAAATACTTTTCAAAAAGCATTTTTCTGCCAACTGACTTACTGGCAAGCACAATTTCATTCATTTTCATCACCTTTCAAAACTTCTATAAAAGCTTCCTGAGGAATTTCAACACTACCTATTGCCTTCATTCTCTTTTTACCTTCTTTCTGCTTTTCAAGCAACTTTCTCTTTCGAGTAATATCACCACCATAACATTTTGCAAGAACATCTTTTCTTAAAGCTTTGATTGTTTCTCTCGCTATAACTTTTCCACCAACTGCCGCTTGAATTGGAATCTGGAAAAGATGCTGAGGAATAAGTTCCCTCAACTTAACACAGACACTTCTACCTCTCTGATAAGCTCTATCTTTATGCACCATATGAGAAAGAGCATCAACAGCCTCACCGTTTACCAATATATCAAGTTTAACAATCTCACTCTGCCTGAATTCTTTAAACTCATAATCAAATGAAGCATATCCCCTTGATAAACTTTTGAGTTTATCATAAAAATCATAAATTATCTCTGCAAGTGGCAATTCGCAAACTATTTCAACTCTTGTTGAATCAAGATATATTATATTCTTCTGCACTCCTCTTCTATCCTGAATCAATTGAAGCATTGTGCCAAGATATTCATTTGGTAAAATTATTCGTGCATCAACAAAAGGTTCCTCTATATACTCTATATTTGAAGGATCAGGCATTTCTGTTGCATTTTCTATATATATTACTTCTCCACTGGTTTTTGTTATCCTATATTCTACTGAAGGAACTGTTGTAATAATATTCAAATCAAACTCATTTTCAAGCCTTTCCTGAATAATCTGAAGATGTAAGAGCCCAAGAAAGCCACATTTAAATCCCATACCTAAAGCACCAGAATTCCATTTTTCAAAGGATAGTGAGGCGTCATTTAATTTCAACTTCATTAATGCTTCGTGTAAATCCTCAAAATCACTTGAATCTACAGGAAAAACTCCTGCAAAAACATATTGTTTTGGCGGTTTATATCCGGGAAGAGCTGCCTCAGCCGGTCTTTCACTATGAGTTATTGTATCACCTACTCCAAACTCCGACACACTTTTAATATTTGCAATAATATAACCAACTTCACCAGCTAACAATTCATCCCTTTTAAGTAATTTTAATTGCAAATATCCAACTTCTTCAACCTCATATTCCTTCCCGCTTGCCATAAATTTGACTTTATCACCTGCCTTAACTCTTCCTTCATATACCCTTACCTTAACCACCACACCTCTATAACTATCATAATAAGAATCAAAGACAAGTGCTTTAAGCGGTTTATTTTCATCACCTTTTGGAGCAGGAATTTTATTAACAATTGCTTCAAGAACATCTTCACAATTTAGTCCAGTTTTAGCACTTATCATCAATGCTTCTTCTGAAGGAATTCCGATATCCTTTTCAAGTTGTTCTTTTACCATATCAATATGAGCACTTGGCAAATCAATTTTATTTATCACTGGAATGATCTCAAGGTTTTGCTCAAGTGCTAAATAAAAATTAGAAAGTGTTTGTGCCTGAATGCCCTGAGTTGCATCTATCAAAAGAAGAGCTCCTTCACAAGCTCCAAGACTTCTTGATACTTCATAAGTAAAATCAACGTGTCCTGGAGTATCAATTAGATTTAGAACATATTCTTTACCATTTTTTGCCTTATAAAATACAGAAACCGTATGAGCTTTAACTGTAATTCCATGTTCCTTTTCAACTTCCATCGAATCAAGTACTTGCTCTGTTAGTTTAGATTTATCAAGTGTATTTGTCAACTCAAGAATTCTATCAGCAAGTGTTGACTTTCCATGGTCTATATGGGCAATAATAGAAAAATTTCTTATATTCTCTCTATAACTCATAATACTTCCTCAACTTTAATAAGTCTATTATTATAATATATTTTATCTCATTATGCCAAATAATAAATTGATTAATTTTAAGGTTGGGGCTAAATTTTTAAATTAGTCCAAGCATTTCCCTTGCATGTTTTATAGAGGTTTCGCTTTCTCCACCAAGCATTCTTGCTATTTCTTTCGTTCTTTCTTCATCTCTTAGCAATCTCGCTCTCGTGAAGGTTTTGTTATCTTTTACCTCTTTAGATATGACATAATGATTCTGGGCTTTTGAGGCTATCTGTGGAAGATGTGTAATTACAAAGAGTTGTTTAAACTTAGAAATATCTGCCATCTTTAAACCAACATTATTCGCAGTAACACCGCCAATTCCTACATCAATTTCGTCAAAGATCATAGTTTCTACAGGATCACTCTTAGCAAAAATAGATTTTAAAGCAAGCATTACCCTCGATATTTCACCACCAGAGGCAATCTTTCTTAAAGGTTTCGGTTCTTCTCCCGGATTCGTACTGATTAAAAACTCTACCCTATCAATACCTTTTTCGTCAACCTTAACAGCTACATTATTTACTACAATCGGACTTAAATCATCCTTTACATACTTTATATCAACAATAAATTCTGCCTTCTCCATACCTAAAAATTTAAGCTCTTCTTTAACCCTTTTTGACAGATCTATGGATATCCTTTGTCTCTCTTTCGATAAAGAAAGTGCTTTTTCTGTAACCTCTTTCTTTAACTCCTCTATATCCTTCTTGAGTTTGTCAATATCTTCTTCCTTCGTTTCAAGAAATTTTAACTTTTCTCCACATTCCTTGGCATAGTTATTGAGTTCTTCAACTGTATTCTTTTTATATTTTCTCTTTAAATCCTTTATTAGTTCAAGTCTATCAATAATCTTCTCCAGTTCATTTTCATCAAAATCAAGCTCAGAAATATAAGAAGAAATAAGATGCGATGTCTCATCAACCTTTGTCAAAGCATCTTCAAGTATCTGTGTTAACTCAACATATCTATTATCAAAGTTCTCAACAGAATTGATTAAATTTAGTGCTTTTGATATTCCAGCAGAAACATTTTTTTCACTATCATAAAGAATTTCTTTTGCATCCCTCAAATTTCTTGAAATTTTTTCACTATTCTCCATTCTTTTGAGTAAATCTGTTAACTCTTCTTCTTCATTATTTTCAAGATTCATTTCAGAAATTTCTTTATAGGCAAGCTCAAGAAAAGTTCTTTCTTCTTCCAGTCTATTTTGATTATCAAGTAAAAATTTTAAATTTTCAATTTTCTCTTTAAGTAAAATAAACCTTTCAGAAAAGTTCTTTATCATCCATTCAAGTTCGCCATATTGATCAAGTATATTCATATGAACCTTCTGTTGAAGCAATAACTGATGATCATGTTGTCCATGTATATCGACAAGCCATTCACCAATCTCTTCAAGTTTATTAAGTGGTTCTAAAAGTCCATTTATAAAAACTCTATTTCTCCCCTGTGATGATATTTCTCGTCTTATTATTAGTGATGAATCTATGTCTATGGATAATTCTCTAATTTTATCAATAATAACTTTATCACTAATAATAAATTCTCCTTCTATTATTGACTTTTCTTCTCCTGTTCTTATAATTGTTGAATCACATTTCTCACCAAGTAATAAACCAATAGCCCCTATCAAAACAGATTTACCAGCTCCAGTTTCCCCTGTAAAAACACTAAAACCATCATTAAACTCAAGTTCAAGATTGTCAATAATAGCATAATTTTTAATTAAAAGTCTTGTTATCATATATGCCACCCCAATTTTTCTCTTAAAACCGAGAAGAATTGTTTCTCACCATAGTCATATATTTTAACACATTTTTTTTCTTTTTTCACAATAATTTTATCATTAACTTTAAGTAAAAAATTTTCCTGTCCATCTATTGTCAGATTTGTATCTACCCCACCAGAAATAAAACAGATAGTCAATTCTTTTTCAATGCCTGTAACTATCGGTCTTACTCCAAGAGAATGCGGACAGATTGGAGTTATAATCATACCATTAACATCCTGGGTGAGAATAGGACCCCCTGCAGCAAGATTGTAAGCAGTTGAACCTGTAGGAGTTGAAATAATTAAACCATCAGCCCTATATTGTGCAAGTGGTGTGCCACTTAAATAAACAGAAATTTCAACCATCCTTGATAAGATACCCTTAGAAATAACTGCATCATTAAGAAATGGCGAACGAAAAACTACCTTTTCATCTCTTAGCACACAAGCACTAAATATAATTCTTTCCTTAACTTCAAGTTCATCTTTTTCTATCTTAAACAATGCATCTTCAAGCTGTTCAATAGAGATTTCCATTAGAAAACCAAGTCTTCCAGCATTCATTCCTAAAAGTATAAAGTTAAATTCGTAAAAATATCTTGCAGTAAATAGAAATGTTCCATCCCCACCAATTGCAATAACAAGATCAAAATTTCTAAATTTTAACTTTTCCACATCAGTTATAGTAGTTTTATTCTCAAGTTGAAAAAACATTGGTGAGACAATATCAAATTCAATGTTGTTTTTTGTTAAAATATCTTTTGTTCTGTCTAAGATTTTTGCTATTGATTCATTTTTCACATTTGAAACAATCAAAACATTTTTTATTTTCATTTTTTTCTCTTTTTAAAAAACAGCAAAATTTTATCAAAAAATCCCTTTTTTAGATATTTATTATAATAATCTTCAACAGCTTCCTCAAGAGGAATTTCTTTATTATTGGATTTTAAATAATGCCAGTGATCCATAATCCAGATATAAAAATCCCCTTCTTCTCTTTCTTGAAAATATCTTAAAATTTTCTTTCTTTTTATTATCTTAATAAGCGGTAAATATAGTTCATAATACCAGCTTTTTATTGCTTCCGGTAAAGTAACCTCTCTTTTTGACTTTTCTGAAAGAAAATACTTATATGTATTTAGATGTTCTATTAATATGTAATAACTCCATGGATTTGAAAATTTAATTTCAACATTGGGCAACACATCTTTAAAACGAGTTTTTTCAAGAAAGTAATTATAACTTTCTGCTATTAAAAGTCCTTTTTGAGAAAAATCTTCTATTTTAACAGGAGTAAAAAGTTCCGTTATTTCTGCATCTATAAACTCCTGCCCAAGTTCTTTAGCCACTGAAACCCTGTGGTTGCCATCCCTTACAACATAATAATCTCCAATTTTATAAACAGATATAGGAGGAAGAGTTAAATTCTTTTCTTTTGCCACTTCAATATTAGCCCATCTTTCTTTTGTTTTGTCCTGCCTTGGTAAAAAATCTCTATCAAAATCTCTGTATCTACCCTCACTTCCTACAATTTTATCAATTGGGATGGATTTTATACCTCTATAAACCATCGCCTTGGGAGGAACAAGATATTTTATCTCATCAAGTTGAATAAGTTCGTTTTCCTTATTGAGTAAATTAGAAATAATCTCATTCAAAAAGGCCTTTTTTCTTGCACGTTCAAATCTTTTTTGAGCATTAACTTTAAGCTGAATTTCATCAATTCTATTTTCAATCATAATATCATCTCTCAATATCAATTATCATATAATCATAACAATTAATCACTTTTGTTTTACCAATCATTGTTTCCCTTGATTCTCTTCTATCATAAATATGTGAATGTCCATGAATAAGATATGATGGAGAATATTTTTCTATAAATTCTAAGAAACTTTTAAATCCCCTATGTGGTAGATCCTCTCTATCATGAACCCCAAATGGGGGAGCATGAGTAACAAGCACATCAAGGAATCTCCCTTCTTTAATCTTGTTAGCTAAAAGAGCTAAGCTAAGCTTATTAATTTTCCTTTTCATTTCTTTATCAGAATATTGATGGTCTCCTTTATTATAATCTACTGAACCTTCAAGTCCAGCAAATATAAAACCCTTAAACTTTTCGACTTTGCCATCAAGATTTATCCCGCCCATTTTTACATCTTTTTCATCATTTAAAAATAAAAATTTATTTTTCATTAACTTATCATCCTTTTTTAAATCATAATTATCATGATTACCGCACACAAAAAAAAGAGGTTTGCCCAGTGTAGTAGAAATATAATCAAGATAATATATAGGCAAATCTCCACAGGAAACTACCAAATCAATCTTGTCTTTTAGTTCAACTATTGCTGAACTGTAGAGTTTTGGATTTACAACATCACTAACGGCAAGTAAAGTCAATTTCACATCCTATGCTTCTTCGATATGGGACTGTATAAACTTATCAAATTCTTCTCTTGACATTTTATCTTTGTAAAATTCCCACATTGCATCCATTGCTTCTTCTTTTGAAGCAAACTTAACACCCTTCATTGCTCCATCTAAAGTTACTCTATATGCCATTTTTACCTCCTAAAAAAGTTTAACTTAACTCAAGCATTTTTTCAATAGAAATTTTAGCTTTTTCAGAAATATTTTTGTCAATTTTTATCTCCTCAGTTTCTTTTTCAATAGAATTATACAATTTCTCAAGAGTAATCTTTTTCATATTAACACATTCCATTCTTCTTTTTGGTTCAATGAAAACTTTCTCAGGAAAAGTCTTCTTAAGAGCATGATTGATACCCCATTCTGTAACAACTATAAACTCTTTTGCTTTTTCATTATTCCTAACAAAATCAAACATCTGCCCAGTGCTACATACACCATCAGCAATATCTACAACCTCTTTCGGACATTCTGGATGAACCATCACTAAAGCACTCGGGTGCTTTTCTTTGACTTCAAGAACATCACTTAAAATAACATTCTCATGAACTACACAATACCCTGGCCAGAGAATAACTTCTTTATCCACTCTCTCTTTCACAAACCTTCCAAGATTCTTATCAGGTAAAAAAACCACCTGCTTTTCCTTTAGAGAATTAACAATCTTTAACGCATTAGAAGAAGTACAACAAATATCAACTCTGGCTTTTACCTCTGCAGTAGAATTTACATAAGCAACAAATGCAGCATCTGGATAAAGTTTCCTCCATTCATCTACCATCTTCTCATCTGCAAAACAGGCAAGTGGACAAGAAGCATTTCTATCTGGAATTAAAACTTTCTTATCAGGATTAAGTATTTTTACAGTCTCAGCCATAAAATATACACCACACATTACTATAAGTGGTGCATTTATCTGAGCAGCTTTAACAGCAAGCCCTAACGAATCACCTACGAAATCCGCGACATTCTGAATCTCTGGAAGTTGATAATTATGGGCTAAAATAACAGCATTCTTTTTTTTCTTTAATTCCAGAATCTTCAAAGCTAAATCTTTCACAGTTTTCCTTACAAAAAATTAATATATAAATTATATCTTCTATTTATTAAAAGTCAAGAGTTTTTAAATTTTATTTATAAACCATTAAAATTTAGGTTTATAAAATTTTATTCCGATTAATAAATAAAAATGCTTTCGCATTTTTTTAAAATTAAATAAAAGGGAAATGATATGAAAAAAAGCATCATTTTATTCTTATTAATTTTTAATACAATATTCTCTCTCTCTCCAGATGAAGCTATTGAGTTAATAAAAAAATCAACAAAATCCCAAAAAATGATTGCTGGCGAAAAAATACCAAAGAATCAGGTTATTGCTTCAATTTTATTGTGTTCAGATATGGATACAAAGATAAATAATATTTTTAATATAACAAAAGATAAAATTTATACCGTAAATGTGCTCGGAAATGTTGCTTTAGAACCAGAAATAGCTTCTCTTGAATACTCAGCCATACAACTTAATTCTCCAGTAATTGTTGTATTGGGACATTATCACTGTAATATAATAGATGATGTGATAAAAGGCAAAATAAATGAAGACACAATTCAATCAATTAGAGAAACGCTTGATTCCTCAATAGAAAGAGCAAGATTAATTTATGGAACAAATTATTCTGAAACCCTATATAAACAATCAATAATACTAAATGTATATTACTCAATGGAAAATATTATAAAAGAAAGCAAAATTATAAAAAATTTAATCCAGAACAATCAAATAAAAGTCATAGGTGCTGTCTATAATGAAAAAACAGGATACATTGAATGGTTAAATGAGCATCCAATGCAACAGGAAATAATAGACGAAACATATAATTCTCTTGAATTTTTAGCTTTTTATAAAGATAATTCAAACAAAAAAAATAAAAATATTTCAACTACAACTTCAGAAAAAAAACAAAATCTAACTGAAACTCCTAAAAAATTAATCGTTAAAGAAACAAAAACAACAACTAAAGCAACAACAACACCAAAATTAAAAGATACAACATTTGACTTTATTTTAAACAAAAATATAGCTTCTCCAAGAAAACCTTCATATATAACAATGATAATAAATACACCAAAGAAAGCCTCAAAAGTAAAACTTGAAGTTTTTGCGATAAATGTTCAAACAGACCTCAAAAACCTTATATTTGCACTACCAGAAGTAAGAATAGTAAACGGTAGAGCTCAAGCTCAATTCTATTTCGCTGGTAGAAAATTTAAGAAAAACTTATATCTTCCAAAAGGCAAATATAGAATTGTAGCACACTATAATATCTTTGATGGCAATCAAATTGTAGAAACAAAAACCATAGAAATGAAAGATATAATTACATTATATTAAAAATTTGACACAATTTAATACTATTTGTATCATAAATCATGAGAAAAATTTTTATATTAACACTTATATTTTTTTTTAATTATTCATATTCTCAATCAAAAGGTTTATTTAACCTATTTGGTTCAAAAAACACAAATGTAGTAAATACTAATAACGTTTCGAATATCGAAAATATCACTATAACAAATGTTATAGAAAATTATGAATACATTACAAATGAGATAATCATAACCAATATTCTGACAAATTACATAGAATTAACAAATTATATTGAAATCACTAATATTATTACAATAACAAATATAATAGCAAAGCAACCCAAAATTATTACTGAAAAAAAAACATACTATCTTCAAGCTGGTATATTCATAAACAAAAGTCTTGCTGATAAACTACTACAAAAGATAAAAAAAATCTATTCTAAGGTTTATATAGATGATATTTACCCTTACTACATAGTAAAAATAGGAAAAAATCTCACATTAGAAGAAGCAAAAGCATTATCTAAAAAATTAAAGATAAAAACTATAATTAAAGTGGAATAAAAATGTTCTGGGAAAAAGTAGAAAAAAAACTATTTGAAGCAGTAGAAAGAAAAGATATCGAAGCCCTAACTTCAATTATCAGAAAGATTAAGAATATCAACATTAAAGATGAAGAAGAAGGTGAAACTCCTATTACAAAAGCTGTAAAAACAAATGATAAAAAATTAGTAGAAATTATACTTGCTAAAAATCCAGACTTAAATATTCCTGACAAAGATGGATGGACACCAATCTTCTGGGCAATAGAAAATAATAATGAAGAAATGATAGATATTTTATATACAAAAAAAGCAAATATAAATCATCAAGATAATGATGGTTTTACCCCTCTTCATATTGCAACATTAAACCAAAATGTTAAGATGGTTCAAAAACTCATATTTTTAAAAGCCAACCCGAACATAAAAGACAAAGAAGGCAAAACTCCATTAATATGGGCTACCTTAAATCGTTTTAGAAATATAATAAAACTTCTTGTACCTAAGGCAGATTTAAACATACAGGATAATGAAGGCAATACTGCTCTACATTACGCTATTATAAAAAATGATGAAGAAATAATCCAGATATTACTAAGCAAAAATCCAGATATTACGATAAAAAACAGAGAAAACATTTCTCCCATTGAAATGGCAAAAGAAAAAGGAATAAAACTGGAGCAAAGATGATTATAGGAATAGGTATAGATATTATTGAAATTGAAAGAATAGAAAAGGTTTTTAAAGATCAGGACAGAAAGTTAAAAAAAGTCTTCACAGAAGAAGAAATTTCTTATTCCTTTTCAACAAAGGAACCATTTCTTCACCTGGCTGCACGATTCTGTGCAAAAGAAGCTTATTACAAATGTATAGGTAAAGGTGTATTGATATTTAACGAAATAGAAGTTAATAGAATGTCCACAGGAAAACCATACATAAAACTTTATGGCAAAACAAAAGAACTCTGGGAAAGTATAGATTCACCAGAAATTTACCTAAGTCTTTCACATAGTAAAACAGTTGCTACTGCTATTGTAATACTTGAAAAGATGGAGAAATAAATGGATATAAAAGGAAAAACTATAGCAATAATTGGTGGAGGATTATTACAACTTCCAGTCATAAGAAAAGCAAAAGAACTTGGTTTAAAAACGGTTGTAGTTGATAGGAATCCTTTAGCTTTAGGAGTAAAAGAAGCCGATTTTTTTATTCAATCAAGTACCCTCGATGCTGAAATGACATCTAATCTACTTTTTAACTTCCATCAGGAGAAAGAAAAAATAGACGGAGTACTCACTGTAGGAACAGATGCAAGCTATACGGTAGCATTATGTGCAAAAAAGCTAAATCTTCCTGGAATCTCACCAGAAACAGCCATCAAAGCTACAGATAAATACGAAATGAGAAAGGCTTTAAGAAATGCCAAAGTGCCCGTACCAGATTTTGAAATCGTTGACAACTACACTAAAGCATGTGAGATAATGGAACGAATTGGAGCTGATTGTGTCATAAAACCAGTGAAAAATATGGGTGCAAGAGGAGTTAGAAGAGTTTTCAATCTAAATGACTTAAAAGAAGCATTTGAACTTGCAATGCAATATTCGGCTGAAAGAAAGGTTCTAATAGAAAAGTATATCGACGCACCAGAATTGTCTATAGATGCACTTGTTTACAATGAAGAAGTATATATAACAGGTGTTGCTGATAGAATTATAGAATATGATCCCTATTTTGTAGAAACAGGACACATAATGCCAAGTCAGCTTGAAGAAGAATTAATAAATGCCGGAATTGAAATATTTAAAAAGGCAATAAAAGCTATTGGCATAAATATAGGTGCAGCAAAAGGAGATATAAAAGTATCTCATTCTGGTAGCTATATTGGTGAAATTGCTGCAAGATTATCAGGCGGCTTTATGTCAACTCATACATTCCCCTACTCTTCTGGAATAGACCTTATGGAAAACATCATATACATTTCCTTAGGATTGCCTCCAAAGGACTTAACCCCAAAGAAAAATTGGGTTTCAATAGAAAGAGCAATAATCGCACCCCCCGGTATTGTAAAAGAAATAAGTGATATAAAAAAGGAAAATTTTGTAAACGATATTTTTATCGATGTGAAAATAAATGATAAAATTTATTCACCAAAAAATAATTTGGATAAACAGGGACATATAATAGCAACAGCACCAACATTTAAAGAAGCCCTATTAGCTTCTCATAAAGCTGTTAGAAATATAAAAATAAAGACATCATATGAATCTGAACCAGATATAAATATTCCAGAAAATACAATTTTAGAAAAAGCTCGTCAAAAATTCAACGGTAAATGTGCCGTCTGCCCTGATTGTGATGGACAAAGATGTAAAGGCTGGATACCCGGCATCGGTTCAATTGGAAACGGCAATGGGTTTACAAAAACTATAGAAGAATTAAGAAAAATAAAAATAATTCCCTCCTACATTCATGAAAATTTTATCCCTGATACAACTTCAAGTTTCTTAGATATTTCTATTGATACTCCAATATTCCCTGCACCAATAACCGGTGCATTAACAAACCTTGGTGGAGCAATAAATGAACTCGAATTAGCAAGAAGTATAGTAAAAGGTGCAAATCAGGCTGGAACAATTGGATTCTTAGGAGATGGTGCTACCCCCACAAAGTATAAAATCTCCATAAAAGTAATACTTGAAAACTTTGGACTTGCAATCCCAATTTTTAAACCAAGAAATGATAACAAATTAATCCGTGAAAGAATAAAAAGTGCAGAAGAAGCAGGAGCTTTAGGAGTAGGAATAGATATTGACGCCGCTTCATTCTTAACTATGGAAATAAAAGGACAAGCAACAACAACAAAAAGTTTTGAAGAATTAAAAGAAATTATTTCGTCAACATCTCTACCATTTGTAATAAAAGGAATTCTAAATCCTTACGATGCAGAATTGGCAATAAAAGCAGGTGCAAAAATACTTATTGTCTCAAATCATGGAGGAAGAATTTCTGACTCTTTTATAACTCCTATTGAAGCCTTGAAAGATATAAAAAAAGCTATCGAAAATGAAGCAATAATTATATATGATGGTGGAATAAGAAGTGGTTATGATGTCTTCAAAGTTTTATCTCTTGGAGCAGATTTTGCAATGATAGGTAGACCGGTAATGATTTATGCCGTCGGTGGCGGAATACAGGGAGTAAGACAATACCTTGACAAAATAACAAGCGAATTCAAAAAGACAATGGCTTTAACTGGAATCAAGAATCTAAAAGAACTGAAAACAAATGGAGAAAAATACTTGAAAAGTTAAAAACAGCTTTTTTCATATACTTAACTTTGTAAAATAAAAATAATGTTAATTTTTTTAACGTAAACTTCAGAAAGTTATGTTTAACCAAAGTTCTTCCACCGTTGGATTTTGATTCTAACTCACTGAAAAAATCATACTTTTCAGTTATAAAGTTTATAAAGTTAAAAGTTGAAAGTGTGTCAGTTATAAAGTTATAAAGTTTGTAAAGTTCATAAAGTTTGATCTAAGTGAAGGTTTTATATTTTAGCTCTGTTTATGCCTTAACTTTGG
>FWPV01002345.1_pt1 | contig 46999 bp, 41 predicted proteins | sample 2228371 | NCBI WGS metagenome assembly FWPV01 (sample SAMEA103939776, study PRJEB20133) | metagenome | reverse complement strand
CTTCGCTGTTGAAGTCCCCTATCAAATCAGCGATCCAGTCAAAGCCTTGTTGACGGTCTCCGAAGGCGCTGATTCGATCACAGACGTGATTCATCTTGCCAGCATCGAAGTGATGCTCAGCCCATAAACCGGATAGTATGTAGTAAAAAGAAGAGATGCACCCGGTCACTTCTCACAACGCAGGTTTTTTTCGCAGCGACCATGATCCGCCAAATTAATCCGCCATTAAGCCGGGTAAGAACAGCTATCCATTACAATTACCGGTAAGACACGAACACTCAGGAGAAAATCCCATGGCAAAAAGACCCTTTGTATCCAAACGAGCGCCGGTTTACGCCGATGTACCTGACGAGAAATGGAACAACTGGCGCTGGCAGCTTTCCAACCGAATTAACTCGGTGGAGGAATTTGAGAAAGTTCTGCCTCTCACCGAGAGCGAGCGCAAAGCGCTTTCGGCGCAGAATCTCTTTCGAGTGGACATCACCCCATACTTCATCTCGCTGATCGACCCTGACGATCCAAATGACCCCATTCGCAAGCAGGTCGTCCCCACCGAGGCGGAGATGGTGCCTTTCACCGCCATGATGGAAGACTCACTGGCAGAAGACCGTCATTCACCCGTCCCCGGTCTGGTGCACCGCTACCCCGATCGGGTGCTGATGTTGGTCACCACCCAATGCGCTTCGTATTGTCGTTACTGCACGCGCTCGCGCATCGTGGGCGACCCCTCTGCTACTTTCTCCCGCGCCGAGTTCGAGATGCAGCTCGAGTATCTTAAGCGCACGCCCCAGGTGCGCGACGTGCTGCTCTCGGGCGGCGATCCTCTGGTGCTGGCGCCCAAAATCTTAGAAGAGATACTCAGCCGCCTGCGCGAGATTCCCCATATCGAGATACTGCGCATCGGCTCGCGCGTGCCGGTCTTCCTCCCCATGCGCATCACCGACGAGCTGACCGATATGCTCCAGAAATATCACCCGCTGTGGCTCAACATCCACGTCAACCACCCGAATGAAATCAGCCTGGAACTGGCTGAGGCAGCCGACAAACTGACCCGCGCCGGCATCCCGCTTGGCAACCAGGCAGTGCTGCTGGCAGGGGTGAACGACAATGTCCACATCCAGCGTCAGTTGGTGCACGACCTGGTGCGCATCCGGGTGCGACCTTATTACCTGTATCAGTGCGACCTGGTCGAAGGCGCCGGGCACTTCCGCACGCCGGTGGCAAAAGGCATCGAGATCATGGAAGGGCTGCGCGGGCACACCTCCGGCTACGCGGTGCATCAGTACATCATAGACGCCCCCGGCGGCGGCGGCAAAATCCCCGTCTCTCCTAACTACGTACTCAGCATGTCAGATCATAAGATCATCCTGCGCAACTACGAAGGCTTTATCACCACCTACGAGGAACCGGTGGATTACCATCCGAGCATGGCAGCCAGATTCACTGGTGAAAAGCGCCCCGAACCCGGGCAGGAGGGCATTTTTGGTCTGCTGGACGGCGAGCAGATGTTCATCAAGCCGGAGGGTTTCGATGAACTGCACGACCGCCATGGCATCCAACACCGCCTGAAAGATGCCAAGAAATGGGTGCCGCTGGGTATTGGAGCGGGGGAGAAGAACGAAGAATAAACGGCAAAGCCGCTCACAACCAGAGTCTGTATTAGAGCCAGGCGGAATCCAGAGATAGCCGGGTTGCCGCCTGTTTTTTTATTCCCATAAGGACGATTTCTTCTATAAAATTCCCTCTTGACAATTCGGGCTTCGCCTATATAATTATTACTAAATTACTCATAAAAATCTTGTTTGGAGAGATTATTTGATGCACACTTGCATGTGTCTGAGGCGGGGTTTGTAACCACCGCCTCGTCACAGAACAGAAGCTGAAGCAGTTCACCCTGTTTCAAAGAGCCGACAGACTGGCGAGAGGTGGTTGCGACCCCGCATGCGAATTTGCTTTCGCGTGACTGTGAGTCCGCCACCTTTTTGTGTGTCTGTCGGCTTTTGAGTTAAATATAGCGGCGAGAGATAAAATATTTGGAGATGATTGCATGAGCGATCAGATGGTAAAAACCCAGGAAACTTTGGCGCATTCACTGGTGGTGGCGCCGCCTTCGCCATGCGGCGTGGAGTTCACCGTGGGCAACACGCCCATGCTGGTGTTGCGACGCATCACCGCTCAATTGCCGCGTTTGGTCCAGGTGTTCGCCAAAGCGGAATGGTTCAACCCGGGGGGTTCGATAAAAGATCGCCCCGCCTTTAACATCCTGCGCACCGCTCTGGCAAACTGCGATCTAGTGCCCGGCAAGCGCCTGCTCGACTCTACCTCCGGCAATATGGGCATCGCCTACACCACCTTCGGGGCAGCCATGGATGTCCCGGTTACCCTGGTGCTGCCGGCAAATGCCAGCCCAGAGCGCATCGCCATCCTGAAAGCTCTAGGGGCTGAACTTGTCCTGACCGACCCCCTGGAAGGCTCAGATGGCGCCATCAGGGTCGCCCGAAAAATGGCAGCCGAAAACCCAGACATCTATTACTACGCCAACCAGTATGATAATCCCGCCAACTGGCAGGCGCATTATTACACCACCGGACCAGAAATCTGGCAGCAAACGCAAGGGCGCGTCACCCATGTGGTGGTTGGACTGGGCACCTCGGGCACTCTGACCGGAATCAGCCGTTATCTGCTCCAATTCAACCCGGATATACAATTCATCGCCGTCCAGCCGGATGGTCCATTTCACGGTCTGGAAGGGTTAAAGCATATGCCCAGCGCCATCAAGCCGGGCATCTTCGACCCCAATCTGCCAGACCGCACGATAGAGATTAACAGCGAGGAAGCCTATGCCATGGTGCGACGCCTGGCGCGCGAAGAGGGTCTTTTTGTGGGCATCTCGTCCGGCGCGGCTGCGGCTGCCACGCTCAAAGTCGCCAGTGAGCTGGAAAAAGGGGTCGTGGTCACCGTGTTCCCCGACGCCGGCTACAAATACCTGAGCGACAAAGCCCTCTGGCAAACTTCTTAACCTGGCTGACTGAGCCACCACAGGTTTGATTATGAGTCTGCTGATATCGAATGAATTAATCGAACTGATCCACCGTCACGGCGAAAGCGCCTACCCCGAGGAAGGCGCAGGTTTGCTCCTGGGCGGGATGAACGGCGAGCACAAGCAAGTGACCGCCATCCTGCCCCTTGCCAACACCCGCGAGGATGGCGCCCGTTTCAACCGCTACCTGCTCACCGCCAGGGACTATCTTTACGGCGAAGAGGAAGCCGCCCGGCGTGGTCTGGACGTGCTGGGGGTGTTTCATTCCCATCCCGATCACCCCAACCGACCCAGCGAGTTCGATCGAGAGTGGGCGATGCCCTGGTTTTCGTATGTGATCACCAGCGTCACGGCGGGTAAAGCCATCGGAAGCCGCTCGTGGTTGCTGAGCGACGACCGCCAATCATTTACAGAAGAAGAAATCATCGTTACGGCTGAAGCAAAACACAAGGCTTGAATCCATTATTGGTAAACTGGAGGTAAATCATGTCTCTCTACTTTGTACGTCACGAACACAGCGCAGAAACCTGCCCTGCCAAAGACCCGGTTGCCGGGAATATGCTTCTGGCTCACATCAACCCCCTCAACGCCCGCAAATTTGGCGTGCAGATTCGCGCCGACGCCGTTTTAGATGGTCAGCACACCTTCGTGCTCATCCTCGAATCCGAAAATCAAACCAATATTGAAAATTTCATGCAGCCTTTTGCCCAGGCAGGCTCTGTGGAAATCTTGCCTGCCTCCGCCTGCGAAACCGTCGTCGAGCGAGCTGGCTGCTAATATCTTAGTTGGAGGTCATTATGCCCATTTTACGCATCCCGACCCCCCTGCGCACCTATGCCAACGGTCAAACCGAGGTGGCGTTGCAGGGGAGCACCGTCAAAGAAGTGATGCTCAATCTGATTGAAGAATACCCCACCCTGCGCCCCCATCTTTTCAATGGCGAAGGGCAATTGCGACCGTTCGTCAACCTGTTCCTGAACGAGGACAACATCAAAGACTTGCAGGGCATGGACACGCCGCTTCAAGAGGACGATCGGCTGATGTTGATTCCCAGCATCGCAGGCGGATAACATGTTGCCCAATTTATCCCATGAAGAAATCCTGCGCTACTCGCGCCACCTGTTGATCCCCGAGGTGGGACTGGAGGGACAACGTAAGCTGCTCGCTTCATCCGTGCTGGTGATTGGCACCGGAGGGCTAGGCTCGCCGGTGGCGCTGTATCTGGCAGCGGCTGGCGTGGGGCGTATCGGACTGGTGGATTACGACGTGGTGGATTATTCCAACCTGCAACGCCAGGTCATCCACGGCATGTCCACCCTGGATCAACTCAAGGTGGAATCGGCGCGGGAGCGCATGTTGGATATCAACCCCGATATCCAGGTGGACATTTATAACGAGCCGTTCACCTCGGAGAACGCCATGCGCATCGCCGAACCATACGACATCATCATTGACGGCACCGACAACTTCCCCACCCGCTACCTGACCAACGATTTATGCGTGCTGACCGGCAAACCGAACGTTTATGGCTCGATTTTTCGTTTCGAGGGTCAGGTGAGCGTCTTCTACGCCAAAGAAGGTCCGTGCTACCGCTGCCTCTTCCCCGAACCGCCGCCGCCCGGGCTGGTGCCTTCTTGCGCTGAAGGCGGTGTGTTGGGCGTCTTGCCGGGCACCATCGGCACGTTGCAAGCCACCGAGGCGTTGAAGCTGCTCCTGGGGATTGGTCAACCGCTGATTGGGAAGTTGATGCTCTACAACGCTCTCGACATGTCATTTGATTTTGTGCGGCTGCGCAAGAACCCCAATTGCAAGGTGTGCGGACCGAACCCCGAGGTGACCGAGCTGATTGACTACGAAGCCTTCTGCGGGGTGCCCTCCCACGACCATGAAGAAGGCGCGGTGGGCGGCGGCTGGGACATCACCGCCACCGAGCTGGCTCAGCGCTTGAAAGAGGGCAACCACCTGCGCCTGATTGACGTGCGCGAGCCGCACGAACTGGAGATCTCCCACCTGGAAGGGGCGCAGTTGATACCGCTGGGGCAACTGGCGGCGCGCATGTCTGAGCTGGATAGCGCCGAGGAGATCGTGCTATTTTGCAAGGCGGGCACACGTTCGGCGCGCGCCCTGGAGCTACTGGCAAGCGCCGGCTTCAGAAAATTGAAAAATCTCAAAGGCGGCATCAACGCCTGGGCGCGCGAAGTTGACCCAAGCCTGCCGGTTTATTAATCTGACCAGTTGATATGAGAAACGCGATGCAAAATGACCGTCGAACTATCCTGGCTGTCCTGGCTCATCCTGATGATGAGTCATTTGGCATGGGCGGCACACTGGCGCTCTACGCCAGACAGGGGGCTGCCGTACACCTGATCTGCGCCACGCGCGGCGAAGCCGGCGAAGTTGACCCAGGCTACCTGCGAGGCTTTGCCTCCATTGCGGAGCGCCGCGAGGCGGAGTTGCGCTGCGCCGCAGAAAAACTCGGCTTGACAGGCGTCTATTTTCTGGATTATCGCGATTCGGGCATGCCCGGCTCGCCAGATAATCAACATCCTCAGGCGTTGGTTGCCGCTCCCATAGATGAAGTGGCGGATAAAATCGTCCACTACATTCGCCTGCTGCAACCCCAGGTGGTGGTCACCTTTGACCCGATTGGCGGTTACAAGCACCCCGATCACATTGCCATTCATAACGCCACAGTTAAAGCGTTTCACCTGGCGGGCGACCCGACCTACAACTCGGATTTGCCGCCGTACCAACCCGAGAAGCTTTATTTCCACATCATCCCCAAGGGTTTCTTAAGACTGGCAGTGTGGATTTTGCCCCTATTAGGGAAAGACCCGCGCCGCTTTGGGCGCAACGGCGATATCAACCTGGCGGAACTGGTTGAGGACGGGAATTTTCCAACTCATGTTTTGATTGACTATCGCAAGGTCAGCCAAACCAAGGATGAGGCTTCGCGCTGCCACGCCAGCCAGCTCGATGGCGCTTCCCTGCGTCGCGGTCCGATGCGCTGGGCGCAGGTTCTGTTCGGAGAGAAGGATCATTTCATGCGCGGCTACCCCGCAGTGGAGGGGAAGGCACGCCAGCGCGACCTGTTTGGACCTGAATGAGGCGTCGAGATTTGGCGCTTAGCTGATCAAGCCGAACCTATGGGTCAAACCCCGGCAGCGAGGAGCCGCCAAACCGCCAACATGAGTGTCTGATGAGATACAGCCAGAACTCAGGCGGGTGTGTTACAATGTCAACGGCGCAGGTATCGTGCGCCGAATAATATATTTAAGGAGTAAACCAATGCATACAAACCCACCCAGCAAGATCGAGGACGATGTGATCGTCACCCTGAATTACACGGTGAAGGTGGATGGAGACGTGGTTGATTCGACCGATAACCACGAGCCAATCGAATTCATTCAGGGTCAGGGACAAGTGATTAGCGGGCTGGAGCGCAACCTGTATGGGCTGGGTGTTGGAGATCAGAAGGAATTCACCATCACCCCAGCCGAGGGGTATGGCGAAGAAGACCCGGACGCCTACGCCGAGATCCCGCGCAGCGAATTTCCGCCTCATATTCCCCTTCAGCCGGGTATTGAACTGGTGCTGAGGGATGAGGAGGGCGAGGAGCTTCAGGCGCACATTGTCTCAGTGGGCGAGGAAACCGTCAGATTGAGCTTCAATCATCCTCTGGCAGGCAAAGACATGCTCTTCAGCGTGGAAGTAGTTTCCTTGCGCTGGGCTACCGAGGAAGAACTGGATCACGGGCACGTGCACCAGCACTAATACCACACCGATTGTCACCCAAAAATGATAACATCCCCCTGTGATTTGCTGCAGGGGGATGTTCTTATATTTTTCATATATTCTTCCAACGCTCAATATACGTTTTAAGATTAACCTTCGGACTGTAATCAATATCACGCAGTGAAGAGGAGGTAGCTTATGAACTCACTTATCCGTTGGGATCCATTCCGCGATATGATGATCATGCGCCGAAGCATGGACCGATTATTGGAGAGCTTCTTTGGCGAGAGCTCCGAGTGGAACGAGCCGGTCACCTGGGGCATCGCTCTTGACCTGGTGGAAAAACCAGATGAATTTATCGTTAAAGCTTCCTTACCCGGTGTGAAACCTGAGGATGTCGAGGTGACCTACTCTGAAAACACCCTGACCATCAAGGGCGAGACTCGCCAAGAAGAGGAGAAAGAAGATACCCACTATCATCTGCGCGAGCGTCGCTATGGTTCGTTCAGCCGCAGCATCACCCTGCCGCGCGGTGTCAAAGCAGACGCCATCGAGGCGAGCTATGACGCAGGTGTCCTGACCCTGCACCTGCCCAAGAGCGAGGAGATTAAACCCAAGCGGATTGCCATTCGCAGTGCCGAGTCTCCCCGCATGATCGAAGGCAAAACCAAAGAAGTTGCCACCAGCAAAAACTAAGTCGTCAACCCTGAATCGCACGAGCTCCGCTTAGATGGCGGAGCTCGATGCATTTTAACCACGTTGGTTATAGCACAATCAATCCCTGGCGCACCCCCAGGCGCACCGCCTCGGTGCGGTTGGTCGCCCCCAGCCTGGTATAAATGCTGGAAATATGGAATTTGACCGTATGTTCGCTGATTCCAAGCTGGAGGGCGATCTGTTTGTTCGCCAGCCCTTGAGCGAGCAACTCCAAAACCTGCAACTCACGCTCGGTCAGCGCCTCCGAGGTGCGCTGAGCCAGCAACTCTCCCTCCGGTGCAGGGGGTGTCAGCAGTTGCCCCATCAACTCTGGCGCGCCGACCAATAACCCCTGATGCAACGCTCTGACCGCCGCCTGCAGTTCCTCTGACGAGCTATCCAGGGACAACACACCCCAGGCGCGGCGGGTCATGCCGGGTAACAGTCGCGCCAGATGACCCCTGTCTTCGAGAAGAAGGAGGACTGAGGACTCGACATCGGGAAACAGCCCCTCCAATTCACCTGGGGCGGCGTCTTCCGCAACAGGCAGGGCATCTTCGACCATCACCCATACATCTACCCCTGCCGTAAGGTCGGGCAGCGCATCTGCCGCGCCGCTCAGGTCAGCCGCCTCTGCCACGACCTCGATCTCAGGGTCTTCCGCCAGCAGCGTCCGCAAACCGGCGCGAACAGCCAGGGCAGGCGCTACGATCATGATCCGGATCAAATCAACACTCCACCTCGCTCACCAAGTTGCTCGCTGACAAAGGTTTCAACCACCTGACTGGGAATCGCCACGCCCTGGTCGCCGCCGACGATCATGGTGTTGATGCCCAGCACGCCGCCCGCGGCGTTGACCAGCGGACCGCCGGAATTGCCCGGAGCCAGGAGCACATCCGAGCGGATGATGGGAATATCTCCATGCCCGTTGCGGGTGTGCGCCGTATCCAGGCTGCTGATCACCCCGGCGGTGATGTAGCCGCGTTGACCCCAGGGATGCCCGACGGCAAAGACGAGCTGTCCCACCCTTATGCTGCGTGAATCGGCGATCAGGGCGGGAGGCGCGTCCGGCGCATCAATCAACAAGAGCGCCAGGTCAAGATCGGGCGCCTGGGCAATCAGGCGCGCCGGACAATCTCTGCCGTCCAACAGGGATACAGCCGGTTTACCGTGGGCGATCACGTGGTGGTTGGTGACGATATAGCCACCCGCCCGCCAGATCACCCCAGCCCCTGCGCCACGACGACCATTGTTCACCAACACCAGACTGCGTTGCACCCGCCGGGCGACCTCAGCCATCGCCTCATCTAACATCGCAGGGGAAAACATACCTTTCATGACCTCCGCTCTCCAATTGTAACCGTAATCGTGGCTGGCTTACCGCCGCGCAGCACTTTAATCGAAGCGGGCTTGCCCACCACCGAACCCATCAGGCTGGCAGCCAGTTCGTCCGGGTCGGTGACAGGTTGCCCGGCAATCGCCACGATGATATCGCCCACCAGCAAGCCGCCCGCCTCTGCCGGGCTGCCCGCCTCAACGCCCACCAGCAGCAGACCGGTCGCCTGCTGTCGTCCCAAGGCGCTCTGTTGAGCAGGGGGGATCTCAACCGGCTGGCTGCGCACGCCCAAGAAACCGCGCCGGATGCGCCCCTCTTTTGCCAGCGTCGCCGCCAGTTGCCAGGCGAGCCCGGCGGGGATGGTCAGGGAAACGCCCCGCGCCAGCCCAGAGGTGTTGATGCCGATTACCATTCCCGCGGCATTCACCAGCGGTCCGCCGGAGAAACCCGGGTAAGGGATGGCGTCGGTGCGCAGGTACTGCTCCAACAGACCGCCCCGCCCCAGGCGCAGCGGTCCGCCGATGGCGCTGACGATGCCCAGGCTTGCCTGAATGCCCTCCAGGGAAGGTCTGCCCAGCGCCAGGGCAAGCTGACCGACGCGGGCGGGTTGGGGCGCCGCCTCAGCCTGCACTGCCAGAGGACGCTCCAGACGCAGCAATGCCAGGTCGCTGCCGGGATCGCGCCCCGCCAGCGCCGCCGGTAGCAGAGTACCATCTGGCAGCCCAATGCGGATATCCTCTTCCCGCTCCACCACGTGGTCGGCGGTCAGAATCAGATCGGGCGCGTAAGCCACGCCGCTGGCAGGGAAGCGTCGCCGGGCGTTGACCATCACCGTCGCCGCGCCGGCTTTTTCCACCGCCGCCACCATCGAATCGGAGAGGGCGATTAAGGGATTGCTCTCGTTAGACATAGGATAAACCTCCTGTTCATCAATCAGAAAAGTGTCTCAATCTGGAGCGAGTATATGCCGGTTTCGCCATCTGCGCCTCGCCGAAATGACTGGCTGAGCACCTGGAAATTCGGCTAGGGATGTGGATGAGATGGATATCAGTGCGACACCCTGACCCACTTCGCTCAATTTGCCCGGGGATCAAGCCGGGCGAGGAATTCACATCAAATCTTACGTAACCTAAGCCCTGATTGCGGGTTTGTATATTAGACTTTCCAGACCAAATTCACTCCAGGAGGAAAATATGTTCGAGCGAATCGCAGGTGTATTCAAACTTGACTCAAAAACATTCGAAGACATCGAGCATGACTCTGCAGCTACCACTCAAGCAGCGATCATCGTAGCGCTTGTCGCCCTGATTGCGGCGCTGGGCAGCGGTATCGGCGCCTTAATTGGCGGCGGATCATTCTTCAGCAGCTTTATCTCCACCCTCATATGGACTTTTATCGGCTGGGCGTTATGGTCGGTGGTGACTTTTGTGGTGGGCACCACTTTATTCAAAGGGCAAGCCACGGTGAACGAGATGCTGCGCGTGATCGGTTTTGCCTACGCGCCGCAGTTCCTCAGCATCATCCCCTGCGTGGGCTGGCTGATTGGACTGCTCTGGTCGCTGGCTGCCGGCTTCATCGCCGTGCGTCAGGGCTTGGATCTGGATAACCTGAAAGCCTTTTTCACCATAGCCATTGGCTTCATCCTGGTCCTGATCGGCAATGCCCTGATTGCATCGCTGTTTGGGGGGATCACCAGCCTGTACGGGTAGACAGCTTTACAGATTTCTGCTCAATTGGCTCGCTATCCGGAAAGGTGGCGTTGAGCAACATCCCTTCGAGATCGCCTGGGTTGCCGGGTTGTTGTAAACCTGAGGAGAATAGGCGCAGGATGCCGGGGCAACGGTGTGGGATTTTAAAGATTGCCCCACCACCTGAGCACGCGCAGGGCGCGCAATGTGTTCCAGCGCCCCGGCTCGCCACCCTTCTCCATCTCGAAGAAAATCCGCCCGCTGGGACCGCGGTAGGCGGACCAGCGCCCGTCGGCTTTGCGCTTGCCCAGCAGCAAGGCGATGGGGTCCTCCAGGCGTGTGTCACGGTCGGCATCCACGCGCTGGAAGTAATCCACGGCGCGCAGGACGTCATACTGCCAGCGCGGCGGGAAGGGGAAGCGGGTCATAGAGGGGCTGACCACCTCGCCCGTGCGGTGCGAGCGGTAGAGCTTGTGCTGAAGGAGGAACTCCCGCCCGCGCGACTGGGCTGCCTGAAGACGCGCCGCTTCTCCAGGTGCAATCGCCTCGTATTCGCGCAGCCCCTCCAGCACCGAGATGGTGGTGTGAAAAGAGCTGTGCGTCGCCCCCTTGTATGACTCGCAGTTCCAGCCGCCGTCCGCCATCTGCTGCCCCAGCAGGTGCTCCGCCAGGGTGTGCAGCCGCGGGTCGGGATAGCGAAAGTGCGCCAGGATGGAGAGCACCATGCCGGTCACGCACGTCTCGCTATACTTGAGCGAAGGGAACCAATTGATGCCGCCATCGTGATACAAACCGCGGGCGAGCAACCGTTCGCAAGCCTTCAATGCCTGGGCATTGTCTGCCGGCAGTCCGAGCATGCGAAACGACAGCAAGGTATAAGTGGTGGAGATCCACTTGGGACCGTACAACCCGCCACCCCACCTGCCGTCTGGGTCTTGCAGCGCCAGCAGGCGCGCTCCCCAGCCAACTTCCGCTACCCGCAAACGCTCAGCTTCATAGACCTACGGCGGCTCATCCAGTAGGTCGCGCTGCACCTGCCAGCGGATGGCAGGATCGCCATCCAGCAACCAATTAAGGATTGCAGGATCAATCTGCATGACTTTTCTCACCACAGAGCGCACAGAGTTCACAGAGGTTAATACCGATGGTCATGCCGAGCGCAGCGAGGCATCCCTGAAACGGGGATTGATAAACTTGTGTCGCAGGGATCCTTCACTCGCTGCACTCACTCAGGATGACCTGTGGGAGCTAATCCAGGTTCTCGATTTTCACCGGCTCGACCGGCTCGGGCAGCTCGAAGCCAAAGACACGGGAGTAGAAATACAGCTCAGCGTCCAGCGTGCGCTTGATGTTCTCGGCTTTGCGGAAGCCATGCTGCTCGCCCTCGAACGCCAGGTATGCGGTGGGGATGCCCTTGGCGCGCACAGCATTGAACATCAATTCCGATTGGATGGGCGGCACGATCTTATCCTCCAACCCCTGGAAGAGGATGATCGGGCAGGAGATTTGGTCCACAAAGTGCACCGGTGAGCGCTGGTAGTACACCTCTTTATCCTCCGGGTAGGGACCAATCAGGCGGATGTTGTAGCGCGATTCGAATTTGTGCGTATCATCCACGAAAGGCTCCAGGTCGCCGATGCCGAAGTAGCTGGCGCCCGCTTTGAAAACGTCGCGGAAGGTCAGGGCGCACAGGGTGGTGTAGCCGCCGGCGCTGCCGCCGCGAATCGCCAGTCTGTCCCCGTCCACCTTGCCCTGCGCGACCAGAAATCTGGCAGCGTTAACGCAATCGTCCACATCCACCACGCCCCATTCGCCGTTCAAACGCTCGCGGTACGCTCGACCATAGCCGGTGCTGCCCCCGTAATTGACATCCACCACGGCGAAGCCGCGGCTGGTCCAGTATTGCAAATTGAGATTGAACAGGGTGGGCGCCGCCGCGGTCGGACCGCCATGGCTTAACACCAGCAAAGGCGGCAATTCGCCAGCCGGAGCGCGGTAATCCGGATTGGCGGGTGGATAATAATTGGCGTAGGCGCTAAGCCCGTTCTCGGTGGGGAACTCGATCACCTGTGGGATTGAGAAGTAGCTGGCGGGCAGATCTACCTGGCTGGAGCGGCGCAAAACCTGGCTTTGACCGGTTTCCAGGTCCAGCAGAATTATGGAGGCTGGGTGGCTGGGCGATCCGCCGGTGAAAAGCGCCCTGCCCGGCAAAGCATGAGGGGATTGGATATAGGTGTAAGGCAAGTCAAGCGTGGTCATGCGCCGGGTCGCCAAATCGATTGTCGCCAGGTACCAGCGGCTGAGGTGGGTATAGACACATAGCATCCGTTCGGCAGACTCGAAGCTGTAAGTGTTCATGCCAAACTGCCACTGCGGCATGCCGAACTCTGCCTCCATCGGTTGGATGGCTTCGATCTCGCCGCCTGCCCAGCGGTACAGGTTCCACCAGCCGCTGCGGTCTGAGACAAAATACAAAACCCCATCCGGCGACCATTCCGGCTGGAAGATCGATTCTTCCTCGCCGCCAGCCACCAACTCGGCGTTGCCCAGAGAGCCGTCCGGGTTGAAAGGCGCAACCCATAACTGCGTGCCATCCCAGGGCAGGTTGGGGTGATTCCAGCTCAGCCAGCACAGGCGGCTGCCATCCGGGCTGAGGCGCGGGTTGGAGTAGAAATCTGCGCCGGCAACCAGCACCCTTTGTCGGGCGTCATCGTCGAGATCAATCGCCACCAGGGTGTTCACCGCTTCCCTGTCGGTAGGAGTATGATCTTCGCGCACGCAAATCAACCGGTTGCGCTGGCGATCCAACACCGGGTCGGCGTAGCGCCAGGCGATCTCTGGCGTGAGCGGCTCGGGCGCTGCGCCGATTTTGTGGCGATAAATGCGCTGATCGGCAAAGTTGGAGAAATAAACCACATCGCCATCGATGAGCGAGCAGCGCCCACCATATTCATGCACTGTGGTGCGCACATTGAAAGGCATAGGGGTCACGTCGCTGGTAGTGCCATCCGGCGCGCGGCGCACGATGACCTGCCGCCCTCCTTCACTGGGGCGAGCTTCGATCCAGAAAATGTCATCCCCGACGGCGAATGCGCCTCCCAAACCGATTGATTTCGAAACGATCAAATCCGAGGTGATTGGGGATTTCCAGGAACCATAAGGGGCAGTAGTTGCCATCAGATTTTTCTCCTTATCTTGGGTTATTCGGTCAACCGTCAACTTGAGGATAACCAGAGTGTTGCTCAACCCCTGCTTTGTTCCCGTAGGCAGAGGTCATCGGGGTGTCAATCTGGGTTGATTGTACCTGATTTAAACGCGCAACCTCCCGCAGGTTTATCCATCTGCGGGAGGTATCCTCATCCATCTGGAGAAAGGTCGGTTTACTCTTCCACGACTTCCGCTTGCAACACCGGTGTGAAGGTCAAACCTTCGGCACCGCGGTCAACCCGAATGGTGTCGCCCTCGCGGAACTCGCCAGCCAGAATCGCCAGCGCCAGGGGGTCTTGTAGCTCTCTCTGGATGGCTCGCTTCAACGGGCGAGCGCCAAAGTCTGGGTCATACCCAACCTCTGCCAGGTATTCGCGAGCAGCCTCGCTGACCTCCAGGGTATAGCCTCGCTCCTCCAGCCGGGCAGCCACCTGTCGGAGCTGAATATCCACGATCTCCGCCAAATCGGCGCGGCTGAGGGGATGGAAGACCACAATCTCATCAATACGGTTAAGGAACTCGGGGCGGAAGTGCGCCTGCAACACCGCGGTGACCTCATCCCGGCTCACCTGGCGACCGCCCTCCCAGAGGGTGTTGCCCAGGTTGCTGGTCATAATCACCAGCGTGTTGCGGAAATCAACCGTGCGCCCATGTCCGTCGGTCAGCCGCCCGTCATCCAGGAGCTGCAGCAGGACATTGAAGACTTCAGGGTGCGCCTTTTCAATCTCGTCGAACAGGACCACGCTATACGGTCGGCGACGGATCGCTTCGGTCAATTGACCGCCCTCGTCGTAGCCCACATAGCCGGGCGGCGCGCCGATCAGGCGCGAGACGGTGTGCTTCTCCTGATACTCGCTCATATCAATCCGCACCATGGCGCGCTCGTCATCGAAGAGGAACTCCGCCAGGGCGCGCGCCAGCTCGGTTTTGCCAACCCCGGTCGGTCCGAGGAAGATAAACGAACCCATGGGACGGTTGGGGTCTTGCAGACCGGCTCGCGAGCGACGCACCGCGTTTGCCACAGCCCTCAAGGCGTTATCCTGCCCAACCACGCGCTGATGCAGGCGCTGCTCCATGTGCACCAGTTTCTCCATCTCCCCTTCGAGGAGACGTGAGACCGGGATGCCCGTCCAGCGCGACACGATTTGGGCAATCTCTTCAGGGTCAACTTCCTCTTTCAGTAGAGCGCCCTGCGCCTGGATTTGCTTCAAGCGCGCTTCGCCCTCCGCCAGGCGGTTCTCCAGCTCGCGCAATGTCCCATAGCGCAGGCGGGCAACTTTCTCCAGATCGGCTCGCCGCTCCGCCTGTTCAATCTCGACCCGGGTCTTCTCGATTTGTTCCTTCAGGCTTTGAATCTCGGTAATCGCCTGTTTTTCTGCCTGCCAGCGCGCATGGAGCTGACTGGATTGTTCGCGCAAATCAGCCAGCTCACGCTCCAGTCTCTCCAGGCGCTCCATGGATGCCTTATCTTTTTCTTTCTTAAGCGCCTCGCGCTCAATTTCCAACTGCATGATCTGACGATCCACTTCGTCCAGCGCCTGCGGTTTCGAGTCGATCTCGGTGCGCAGGCGCGCCGCAGCTTCGTCAATCAGGTCAATGGCTTTATCCGGCAAATGGCGGTCGGTGATGTAACGATTGGATAAGGTAGCAGCAGCGATTACCGCCGGGTCGGTGATGCGCACACCGTGATGCACTTCATAGCGCTCCTTCAAGCCACGCAGGATGCTGATGGTCTCCTCCACGCTGGGCTCATCAACATAGACCGGCTGGAAGCGGCGTTCCAGAGCCGGGTCCTTCTCGACATGTTTGCGGTATTCGTCCACGGTGGTAGCGCCGATCATGTGCAACTCGCCGCGCGCCAGCATCGGCTTGAGCATGTTGCCGGCGTCCATGGCGCCTTCCGCCGCCCCCGCGCCAACTACCGTGTGCATCTCGTCCACAAACAGGATGATCTCCCCGGCTGCCTCGGTGATCTCTTGCAACACCGCCTTGAGGCGCTCTTCGAACTCGCCGCGATATTTCGCCCCAGCCACCAAAGCGCCCATGTCGAGCTGCACCAGGCGTTTGTGTTTCAAGCCCTCGGGTACGTCCCCATTCACCATGCGTTGCGCCAACCCCTCGACGATGGCGGTCTTACCCACGCCGGGGTCGCCAATCAGCGCCGGGTTGTTTTTGGTGCGCCGCGACAAAATCTGCACCACACGGCGGATCTCCTCGTCCCGTCCGATCACCGGGTCCATCTTCCCCTGCCGCGCCAGGGCGGTCAGGTCGCGCCCGTATTTTTCCAGCGCCTGATAGGTGCTCTCCGGGCTTTGAGTGGTGACGCGTTGCGCGCCGCGCACACTGCGCAACGCTTTAAGAATGGCATCCTTGGTCAAGCCGTATTGCGACAGGCGCTTGCCCTCCACGCTATCGGTCAAGCCGAGCAGGATATGTTCGGTGGAGACGTAATCGTCCTGCATCCCCTTGGCGTAGCGCTCTGCCGCGGCTAACACATCGGCGGTTGGGCGCGCCAGACCGACCTCGCGGCTATCGCCGTACACTTTAGGGCGATTCTCAAGCTCTTGAATCAACTCATCCCGAAGTCCCAGCACGCTGCCCGCCACTTTGGTGACGATCGCCGGCACAACGCCATCTTCCTGGCGCAGCAGAGCCATGAGCAGGTGCGCCGGTTCGATCGCCTGGTGATGCAACTCTTCTGCCAGACGTTGCGCGGTCAGGATGGCTTCCTGAGATTTTTGGGTATATTTGTTCAAATCCATAAATTTCACTCCTCACCAATAATCAAGATTAATAGCACAGAATTATCCCCTCTTTCGAGGGCACGTGGCAATTATAGCAAGTGAAGATAAGCGGAAGATATGCAACACGTCAACGTTGTATAAGAGGCTGTTCATTTCGCCTCAGGCGCGGTTCAGAATCCTCGCCCTTGCCCATTCCACAAGCCTGATTTATACTCACCTGCGTGACGGATAAGACCTGCCTGGTTCATCACCTGGGGTTGATCGATTACGAAGCCGCCTGGCAACTTCAGGAAAAACTGGCTGAGGAGATCGCTGCGGGCAAACGCCCGCCCACATTGCTGCTGCTGGAGCATCCGCACACCTACACCTTTGGCAGGCGGGGGCATCGCGAGAACCTGCTGTGGGACGAGGCTGAGCTGGCGCGCCGAGGGGTGCGTGTCCATTGGGTGGATCGCGGCGGCGATGTGACCTACCATGGACCAGGGCAATTGGTGGGCTATCCGCTCATCCCCCTGGCAACCAGCGGTATGGTGCTGGACGATGCTTCAGGCAAGGCGCGCCTGCCCCAACCGGATTACGTGGGCTATGTACGCCGATTGGAGCAGACGCTCATTCTGGCATTGGTAAGCCTGAACGTGCCTGCCTTCCAGGTCGCCGGGATGACCGGGGTGTGGGTCAACCAGCAGGTTGCCCCAACAGATGCCGCCGAGAATGCAGTGGCTAAGATTGCCGCCATCGGCGTCAAGGTGGATGCCAGGGGAGTATCCCGACACGGTTTTTCCCTGAACGTGAACCCGGATATGAGCTATTGGGAAGGCATTATCGGCTGTGGATTAGAGGATTACCGGGTGACCTGCCTGGCGGAGTTGCTTGATCCTGTTCCCTCCATGGAGACGGTCGTGGAAGCCGTCGTCAGAGCGTTTGCCAAGACTTACCAATTCGAAATCGTTGAAGAGGAGCTGACAACATGAAAACTACACTGCCCTACCAGATTGTGCGCCTGGTGATCGCTCTGCTGGGCATCCTGACCCTGGTAACCTCGCCCGTTTCAGGGGCGTCGCCAAGAGAGCCATTCGCCGTTCCCGGCGAGGCGCTGGTGCGCCTTGACCTGAACAGCCCGGCTGATCTGGGGCTTTTCGCCTCGACCGGGATCGAGATTTTTGCCCGCCTGCACAGCCAGACGGGGCAGGAATACCTGCTCTTGCCTGCCAGCCCGGCACAGCATAACCAACTCCGTTCGCTGGGTTTCACCGTCAACGTGTTGGACAGTGATCGCCGCGGCGCCGGCTACTACCTGCTCCACGCCCGGAGCGCCGGTAAGCTGGAGGAGGCAGGTAAGATCGCCCGGATTTTGGACCGAGACGGAGGGCAGGCGTTGGCAAAAGCCACCCCCGCGCAGGCTGAGTCTCTGTCCTCCCTGGGCATCGAGATCGTCCGACTTAAACTCCACCCGCTGGTGATCCGCGAACGGCGCCCAACCGCCTACCCCGAAGTCATCGAGCCGAATCCCACCATCCAGGAGATGATCGACCAGGTCTCATCTACCACGGTATCTAACTACAACGGCGGGTTGAGCGGCGAGTGGGCGGTGACGATTGGCGGAGCGCCTTATACGATCATGACCCGCCACACCAGCCAGGCAACCCCCACCGAGAAGGCAACCCAATTCACCTACGAACATTTTCAGTCTTTGGGATTACCGGTCAGTTATCATTATTACATTCACCCCAATTATGGGCAACGCCGCAACGTCGTTGCCGAGCAACCCGGGTTAACCCAGCCGGAGCGCATCTTCCTGATCACCGCCCATCTGGACGATACCTCTCAAACACCCACCACTTATGCCCCCGGCGCGGATGATAACGCCAGCGGTTCGGTGGGCGTGCTGATCGCAGCCGATATCCTCAGCCAGTACACCTTTGATTGCACCCTGCGCTATGTGCTCTTCACCGGCGAAGAACAGGGGTTATGGGGGAGTTATTACTACGCCCAATCCGCCTTTAACAACGGGGACAACATCGAGGGTGTGCTCAACCTGGACATGATCGCCTACAACTCCGATGCCAATCCAATCCTCGATTTACATTCTCGCAGCTTCATCCCCGGGTCAACCGAGATTTCCAATCTGTTTGTGGATGTCGTCAACGCGTATAACCTGCCTCTCTCGCCTCAAGTCCTGGTTGACAACTGGCTTGGGGATTATAGCGACAACGCTTCTTTTTGGGATTTCGGCTATCCGGCGATCCTGGGCATTGAAGATTACGACGATTTCACCCCTTACTATCACACCACCAACGACCGTCTCAGTACGCTCAATCTCACCTATTTCACCAATTTTGTAAAAGCCGCCGTGGGCACCATGGCGCACATGGGTTGCCTGCCGGGCGTTCTGACCGGAGAGGTGAGCAACAGCGAAACCGGCGTGCCCGTCCCCAGCGCCAACATCACCGCCCAACACGCGACAGGGCAGTCGCGTTCCACCCTGAGCGAGCTGGACGGCGGTTACACCTTGAGCCTGCCAGAAGGGACCTACACGGTCACCGCCCAGGCGAACGGCTATGTCCCCTTCATGACCGCCGGCATCAACATCACCAGCGATATGACCACCACCCTGGACCTCCCGATGCAGCCCTGCCATATCTCGGGGGCAGATTTCACCTTCTCGCCTTCTAACCCGGTGAGCGGACAGACGGTCACATTCACCGGCACGGTGGACGCCTCCAGCACCGCGCCCTTTACGTTCAACTGGGATTTTGGCGATGGACACACTGCCCAGGGTTCAGTGGTTGAACACACCTATACCGTCAGCGATACCTACACGGTGGACATGCAAGCCCAAAACTGCGCTGGAGCGAGCAGCGCTGTTCATCCCGTTACGGTGAGCGGCTTGCCGGGCATCAGCGTCTCGCGTCAATCTCTGGAGATCCAGGCGGAATACAGCCAAACCGTGACCAGCACCCTGGAGATTGGCAACTCGGGCGAAAAGGCGCTCATCTGGAGCCTGACGGAGCTGCCCGATGCGCCCTGGCTGGATGAGTCGGCGCTCAGCGGTGAGCTGGCTCCCCGCGCCAGAGACGAGATCCTGCTCACGTTCCAGGCGCCCCTGGCGCACGGGATTTACACCACCACCCTGCAAATCCAGAGCAACGATCCCTATAACCCCCAAATAAACATTCCGATAACCCTGGAAGTGGTTTGCACCGCTCCGCAGCAGGTGGACTTTGATTTTACGCCGGTTAATCCCCGCCTTGGCGAGCCGGTGGTGTTCTCCGCCAGCGCCTCCGCCAGCCTCCCGATTCTTTACACCTGGGACTTCTCGGACGGTTCGGAACCGGTGACAGGCGAGGGGTTGAGCGTTGTAGAGCATAGCTTCCCCGTCAATGCCAGCCAACAACTCTATCCGGTCACGCTCTCGGTGCAGAATGCCTGTTCAGCGCCGCTCCAGACATCCCATAATATCCTGGTTTCTCCCTACCAGGCGTTTCTGCCATTGGTTGCAGCCGCCTCGCCATGACAGGCGCCTGGCTGAAAACTGGTATCATTAGACGCAAGCTATCTCTGTTTGACAGGCTGCGAAAAACTCTGTACACTTAACGCAGGAGATATCTGCTATGGCATCATTATCTTTCCATCTGATCATGCGCTCGGGACCCACTCCCGGAAAATCTTTCGAGCTGAATAAAAGCGAGATTTACATCGGGCGCGATATTCATAATGACATCGTGATCAACGACGCCGAAGTATCTCGCAAGCATGCCCGGTTGGTCATCCAGGCTGGCGGATATGTGCTGGAGGACCTTGGATCAACGAACGGCACGTTTGTCAACGGGCAGCGCCTGATGGGTCCGCATGTGCTTCGTCCCAATGAACTGATCATGCTCGGTGAAAACGTCAGCCTGGTCTTTGAGACCAGCTACGACGCCAACGCCACCGTCGTCTCCGTCCCCAGTGAATCGCCCAAATCTGTGCCTTCCCAGGTTGCGCCAATGCCGGCATATGTCCCCCCGGCTCGCCAAACCGAATCGGGCTTTAAACCCCCTGAGCCGCAACCCCAACCGACTTATACCAGCCAGGTGCCGCCCGGTCCTGCTGAGCCGTATTATGAGCCATTGCCCGAGAAGAAGAGCAACCGCACCCTGTTGCTGGCAGGTTGCGGCTGCCTGATCGTGATCCTGTGTGTGCTCATCGCCGGGGCGATCATGTTTGATCGGCTCAATCTCTACTGCACGCCGCCCTTCAACGTCATCACGAACTTCTTCACCAATCTTTTGATGGGGTATCCTGCCTGTCAATAATTGAGCTGTTGCAGGAATGTCCAGCCGTCCTGGTTGCGAACCAGGTTGAACTCGGTGAGGTAGGGACTGCCCGCGTTTGCCAGAATCGAGGTGCCCCAAACTCTGGCTTTATCGTCCACGATGGTGATGCGCTGGGCTTCAAAACCCCGCCTGGCGATAAGATAGATGAGATCCTGATAGTCAGCCGCGAGGGGATGAAAATAGGCGGCGCCGGGAACGCCCGCCTGGGTCAAGGCGAGAGTCAACTCAATCGCCTCCAGGTGTTTTTCCACCTCGGGGTAATTCCCCTCCTGCAAATGGGCATCTGCAGCCACCAGCAACGCCTCGATCACCTGATTTTCGATGGCATCGGGGTGGCGCAAGTAATCCGCGACGATGCCGCGCTGGCGCATTTGCTCGCCATCTGGCAACCAGGCAGTCATAAAATATGCTGAGGGGTCAAGGATTTGCTGGTATTTCCGAATGGCGTCATATAGACTCACCGTCTGGCGCACATCCAGAAGCGAATTTTCAGTGACATCTTCGGCGCGCAGCGCCTGCAAAAACTGCTCTTCCAGCCCGCCGAGACTTAAATCGAAATGCTCGCGTAACGCTGCGTCAATCGCCTGAGACTGGCTGGCGCCCGGGTGGGGTGGGTGGATGTCACGATAGAAATCCGAAAAAGAATCCCAGCCCCAGGTCTTGACCATGAATTCCACCAGAGCGCCGGCTTCCAGGTAGCCAATTTCATGCTGAGCGGGATAAAACGCATCAGCCAGCTCATCGAGGGGCAGGTACCAGTCCAGTTCCAGGAGAGCCGCAGCGCGAGGCATGAGCGGCTCGGGCTTAAAGTGTCCCCCGGTCAAGTAAACCGCCAGCCCTTCCAGCAGCAGCGTGGGACGCAAATCGCCGCCCAGGCTGCTATCCAAAACATGCACCAGCTCGTGATGCAAGACGATCTGCGGGCTGCTTCCGGCGTAGTTGCGGTCCAGGTAAGAAACCGAAATTTCCTTGGATGTGAACCCCCCATGACCCATCACCCGCGGCAATAAAACGATGGAAATCGGCTCTTGAAATTCAGCTCCAAGCTTCTGGCTGACATCCTCAGCCTGCTCTTCGATGATGTCCACGATTTGCCTCAGGTCACGTTGGGCGGCTGTGCCGGTGATGTAATGCAGGACACAACAGTCGCTGGTGGTAGAAGCCCAACGAGCGCCCACTTCCGAGAGAGGTTTCTGCCCGGCGGGGAGCAACGTCGCCGTTTCGGTGAAGGTCAAACCAGCCGGCTGAATGCTGTACACCAGCGGATAATTCCCCGCTTCCAAGCCGGTTGTATCCCATACCCAGTACAGCGTGGCTTGCTTACGACTCCCGATGCCATACTCCCCAAAGGCAGCCTGACCTAACTGTGTTCCCCTCAGGCTGAGCACCACATTCATGTCCTTTACGTCCATCTCGTCAGGGGCGATGACCTCTACGCTTACCTGGTCGCCTGAGTATAAGGGACCATCGGGGTGCAGGCGCACCTGAAAATCCGCTTCAACCTGACCCCCCGAGCTTTTTGGTTGGTTGGGTTGTGGCGCCTCGTCGGTTGAGGGGAGCGGTGTTGGGGCGAGGGCGGCGGTTGGGGTCTCCGATAATTTGAGGACAGGCGTGGGTGTGGGATTTAAGGCGACAGGTTGAGACCAAAGCGCGGTCGCAGCCTGGCACGCCAGCAGGAGCAACACAGAAATCGTCAGCAACAGAGAAATGCGCAAACGCATGGGGTTATTATAGCAGCGCCAACAGGCGGCTTCAGGTTAGAATACCCTTAACCCATGCAGCGCAATTCCTGCTGGTAAAATTACCTGGCATGGGTAACATGCGGTGAAAGCCTTTCCACAGGAACCAGGCTCATGCAGAGTTCAGGGACCGATTGGACATTCGAGGTTGAATTGACCACCCTGACACACGGCGGCGAGGCGCTCGGGCGTTTGCCCGATGGGCGGGCGGTCTTCGTACCCTTCGCATTGCCGGGTGAGCGCGTGCGGGCGCGGGTGGTGAGCCAGAAAGAACGCTACCTGCGCGCCGAGCTGGTGGAAATCTTGAAACCTGCCCCAGAGCGGGTGCAACCACGCTGCGCCCATTACGGGCTGTGCGGCGGTTGTCACCTGCAGCACCTGGCTTATCCTGCCCAAATATCTGCCAAAACGAACATTCTGCGAGACCAATTACAACGGATTGGGCGCTTTGAGCAGGTGACGGTCAAATCCGCCCCGCCCTCTCAACCCTGGAACTACCGCAACCACGTTCAATTCCACCTCACAACCACGGGTAAACTGGGTTATTACACCTTTAAGGGAGAAGGTGTGTTTCCCATACAGGAGTGCCACCTGCCGCAACCGTTCATCAACCAGATATGGACGCAAATGGAATTCGAGGCGCTACCGGAAGTGGAGCGGGTGGGGATACGCGAGGGCGAAGGCGAAGACGTGCAAATCATCCTGGAAAGCAGCGATATATCCTTGCCGGAATTAAGCCTGGAGGGTCTGGATGTTTCGGTCATCCACGTCTCTCCGGCTGGCTCGCTGGTGCTGGCAGGCAGCCCGGCGATCAGCATGCGCGTCCTGGACAGGATATTCAGGGTGTCTGCCGCTTCGTTCTTTCAGGTGAACACTCAACAGGCGGAAACGATGGTGAAGCATGTGCTGGAAAACGCCCCGCTTCCCCCTGGCGGCACCGTGCTGGATGTGTACTGCGGGGTGGGTATGTTCAGCGCCTTCCTGGCGCCTCTCGCCGGGCGACTGATCGGCGTTGAAGCCTCGCCGGAAGCATGCGACGATTTTGTGGTCAATCTGGACGAATTCGAGCATGTGGAGCTGTACGAAGCGCCAGCAGAGGAAGTGCTGCCCGTCCTGGAGGTGACGCCCGATCTGGTTCTGGTTGACCCCCCTCGCACGGGCATGGGGCGCCGCGCCCTGGAGGGACTGATATCCCTCGAAGCGCCGGTCGTCGTGTACATCTCCTGCGACCCCGCCACACTGGCGCGGGACGCCCGCCAGCTCGCCGCAAAAGGGTACCGCTTGCTCTCCTCAACCCTGTTTGACTTATTTCCTCAAACGTATCACCTCGAGAGCGTCAACATCTTTAGCCGATAATCCCGAAGTATCCGACCTGGGGGTCAGCCAATCCCATTTCGTTCCCAAAGAAAAATATCAAATTGATCTTGACATAGAACAAATGTTCTGTTATAATAATCACGCAGTCGAATTTAGTCCCGGCAGGAGTAAAGGATTTGGCTATGGATATCGGGATGCTCTGGTTTGACAACGATCCCAAGACGGAAATCTCGGTCAAGATTCAGCGCGCAGCCGCCTACTACCACAAGAAGTACGGCATCACCCCTAATCTTTGCTTTGTTCACCCGAGCATGATCCGCAACGGATCGCTCAAAGCGCAGGATGAAACCCTGAAAAGCGGGGATGTCGAAGTGCGCACCTCCCGCTCTGTGCTACCCAACCATTTCTGGATCGGCGTAAATGGGTCTGTCAGATGAGCGAATGCTTGAGCGATTGCATCGCAAAGCCGGCGATGAACGCCTCCATCGCCAGCTCTGGTTCCACTCTGCCGGTTTTGATGCTCTCATCCACCTCGAGTAAGCGCCGATAGATCGCTTCCAGGTCTACCAGCGAGAAGCGTTGCGCCTGGTCGAACATCTTCTTCCCTGCAAAACCCGGTAATTTCAAAGTTTTCGTTATCTCATCCAGAGTCCTGCTGCTATCGAGCATTTCTCGCGTTTGTAAGAGTAAGCGAAACTGGCGCAGAATCATCGAAAAGATATGTTGGGCATCCATCTTGTCCAGTAGATTCGTGAGCAACCTCATCGCCTGATTGCCGTCTTGCATCCCCAAAGCATCCACCAGCTTGAAGATATCGCCCTGAGCGGTGGTTGTCACCACCTGCTCCACATCGTCGGCTTCAACCGGGCGCCGGTAATTGACATAAGCCAACAATTTGGCGATCTCCTGACCAGCTAGGCGGGTGTCTTCACCGACCAGGCTGGCAAGAACCAAAGCCGCTTGATGGGTGAACTCGCCGCCCTCTCGTTTTGCCTGCTCCCGAATCCATCCGGTCATGTCGGGGCGCGGAAAATGGCGCACCAAGGCGCGCTGCTTGCCTGCCTGCTTTACCCATTCGAGTAACCAGTCCAGTTTTCTCTTTTCATCTGACTTTTTCCGGGCGTCTTCACCCGATTGGCATTCGACCAGAACCAAAGCCGTCGATTCCGGGAGGCTATCAAGCAAAGCCAGGAACTTTTCTCGCAAAGCGGGATTGTTATCGAATTTTGCCAGTGGGCGATCAAGCACAACCAACCGTCTGGAGGCAAGGAAAGGCGCTGCTCGAGCAGCATTTTCCAGTTCTTCAAATGTAAGCGTGCGCCCATCCAGGTGGGTGATGTTCAGCGATGCAATTCCCCCATCCCCCACCTTCTTCTCGAGCTTTTCGATCTCCTGGGAGATGGAGTATTCATCTTCGCCGTGAAACAGATACACCTGTGGCGGCATCGCCCGTACTCCCTAACTGCGGGTCAGGACATGATGGGCTTTCATCCGCCCACGCTGGCTGGGGATGATTTGAACCACCTCAAGCGTGGATATTTCGCTGGAGGTGGTAAATCGTTCCTGAACCAGCATGCCAAGCGGTTGGGAAACGATCAAGGCAATGGTCGCCAACGAAGCCATCAAGGGCAGGCGCTCCAACCTGTCTCGAAAGCGACGCCCGGCGCCAAATAAGGCGACAAAGGCTGCCAGGCTCGCCAGGATGCCGGAGGTGACGAAATTGGTGCCACAGTTGGGATGCACCGCCAGATTGCGTTCACCCGCCTGCAGGCGCTGCACCGCTTCCTGGACGGCAGAGCGCACCTCCTCGGTGGAAACATCTCCCAGCACCCAAAAGCCGCGCCCATCCGAATGCCCAGCCAGGGGGAGTTTGGGGTGGCGCTGAGACAGGATTTGCAGGGTGGCATGTTCCAGTCCATGATTGCGACGGATGCGAGAAACAAGGGGATTCTCCAGAATCGATTCCAGAATAGTATTCGACATAATTTTCAAACCAATCTTTCTTAGACAGGCGCTCAAAGCCGACCTGAGGGTAATTGCCTGCCCTGGATAAGTAACAATGCTAACCTATTCTACCACCACCCCTTTATCCCTGATCTTAGCGGTCACTGAGAAATTTCTGTGCTCAGGGATACACCAACGCAGATCGCGTGGCAAATTACAGTCATGGTGTTAAGGTTTATTTAAGCCCGGCAAAAAAGTGTAACAATTCCGTTTTCGCTGCGATTATATGAATACGAGTACCTGGCAATTCGCCGCAAACGAGGTACGGCATGATGCAAGAGAAAGATAGCTAATGGAGGAACTACAGATGCCAAAGTCATATCAATATATAGCCACTTTCATGATTTTTGTCGTTGCCCTGGTCAGCTTCATCCCGGCGCTGGCAGCCCCCCTGGCGCAGGACCCCGCTCCAGAACCACTCCCATGCGCGGGGACTTCGGTCGCCGGGACGGTCGTCGCCGTGGACGCTGCCACCGGAACGGTAACCGTTGAGCTGAGCGACGGCACCCTGTGCACTGTGAACATCAACGTGGATGAGAGTCACCCGATCGTCCTGTTGTTGGGTCGGTACTTCGGCGATTTAAGCCCCAGCACCCTGGAAGAGGCGTTGAGCGCCACCCAGGGCTGCGCCTATTTCGATGGCACCAACTGGGCATGGGTCCCCTGCGGGAGCGAAGGGGCGGAACCGGTGAAAGTGACCGCCTACGACCCGACCACCAACACCTTCACCGCAGTCAAAGAGGATGGCACAGTCATCACCTTCAGCATCGATGATCCAGAGGCTGCAGCCAAAGTGCAAGGAGCGCTGGAGACACTGGCGGTGGAGTGGGCGTTGGAAGGCGATGGCAACCTGGCGCAGGTCAGCGATCAGATCGCAGCCTATCACGAAGAGGGCATGGGTTTTGGAGTGTTGGTTAAGCTTTACGCCATCGCCCAGGAACAGGCGGCAAACTGCCAGACGGCTACGCCTGAGGCTGGGACGACCTGCCCCACTGTGGAAGAACTGGTAGCCTTGTTCCAATCCGGCGTCGGCATGGGGCAAATTTTCAAGGATTACGGCAAACCGGATAAGCTGGGGGTTGGGCACGTACGCCAGGAGCTGAACCAGGATAAGGTCACCGGCAAGGATAAGAACAAGGATAAGACCAACAACGGCAGAGGCAAATCGGGCGACGATCCATCTGGTGACAGCCAAAACCTGCCCCCATCAGTTGACAAAAAGGACAAACCCCCGAAAGCCAATAACGGTCTGAAAGGGAATTGCAACGCAATCTCCAAAGGCGGTAAGCCAAAAGGTGGCGTAACCTGTCCGTAGGGGGTTAATCGCAACCTGAAACAGGATTCTGTAGTAAGAAAGGGGGACGCTATCGAAGGATAATGAGTGTGGACATCAACCATACCCGCCCTCTTCTGGCATAAGCTGAATACCAGAAGAGGGCGGGCTTTTAATGGGGATGAGCGACGCGTTACGAGGTCAATACAGCCGGCTTATTCTCCGTAGCGGGTCTGTACGTTGCCTGAATGAAGCCGAAATACATCAGTATCACGCCAACCAGTTCGCTCACGTACAACCAGTCGGGCAGCCCCACCCGCAGGAAGGTGCCTCCCATTGCCGGCATCAGAGCGCCGGCTGCAATTAAGATATTGCCGATCATACGATTGAAGAGCACTCTCTTGCGCCAGAACAGGTAAGCCGAGTAAATCGCCCCGCCCACCAGGGTCAGCGTGCCATAGATATTGAGCAGAATCGTCAACAGGATGATCAGACCGCTGCGGGTCATGATCTCATGATACTGCGCCGAGGCGGGGCGGTTGACGTTGTAAGTTGCCGCCGCAGGCGTGAGGGGAGCGGCGAAAACCAGCACCGCCGAGAGGAGAGAGACGATTGCCAAAATCAAGGTCAATGTGGACGCCACGCCGCGCTTACGCACCAGCAGATGCACCGTCCCTTGCCCCAACCACGCCGCGGTCAACATTGCCCCGGTGAGATACCAGACTTTGAGCGCCAGCTCGCTGAAGGTGAAGCTCAAGATGACCTCGGTCAGGGTGCCAAGCCCATAGAACACCAGACCCAAACCCCAGAGCAACAGGTGAGCGCCTTTTCTCTCCCGATAGCGGTTGAAAACCGCCACCGCGAAAATAAATGTGACCAGTGTGGATAAAATTGAGATGTAATGCATATTTCCTCCAGTGGATTGTTGAATGACTTACATTTAACGACTCAGCATAGATAAGGGCAACAGACTCCTGCTCAATACGTAGGAAGCAACCCTAGCAACGAAAGCACAACAATCGCCAGGGTGACCACCAGGATGATGGCTAATATGATGAGAATGACTGGCACCAGGCGCTCGGTCCAGGAGGTGGTGCGGAATCTCCTGCTCGGTCCTTTTCCGGATGAACTCAACGGTTACCTCGATTGTAAGCCTCGTAGGTTTCCAAAAGGCTGATCAATATCTGATTGGTGAAGGTATTCACTCGGCGGAACATGTCGCTCCAGGCATAGGGAGACTGGATGGCGGCAGCTTCGTAAACGGAGAGCATTGACTCCAGCAACATATTGCGGAAGAAGAGGAAGGCGTTGGCAGCGTCTGCCACGCTCAAACCATAGCGCCGTCCCCGCGAGGCGTACTCATAGCCCAGGGCGTGCGCTTCAGCCTCCGCCAGTTTCCCGTCCGAAGACAGATACTCGATCAGACCCTGCATCAAGGTGCGCCCACTGCGACGATATTGCTCGCGCGCCTCATCATCCAGTTTACTGTACCAGGGCTCCTGGCTGATGCGCCCCTCGCTAATCCGGAAGCGGGTGTTCTTGAGGGCGTTCTGTACCACCAGATTGGCGTCGCTGGAGCCGTTGGCGTGCTGAGATTGCATCCATAGCTCGACTTCGCTGCGCAGATAACGACGATGTCCCCCCTGGGTGCGATGCACCGGCATCAGCCCCTGGTTGGACCAGCTACGCACCGTGCTGGTGTGGACACCCAGCATCCTGGCGACCTCACTCAGACTTAACCACTCACCCGGCGTGTTTCGCTCTTTAATTGCCATTGGAAAACGTCATTCCGCCTGACTTTCTACGCCTCGTTTACCACCGCTGCTCGCTCTATCAGCGACGGCTGCTGAACCGTCCGACGAAACTCTCCGACGTTTATACGGCGCAAGAGAAAGAGGGAAACCAACAGCATCGCCGCTTCGATGGCAAATACCACCAGATAACCCAGCACCGCATCTCGCGAGAGATTGGTGACCACATCTCGCACCACGCCGCCCAGGATGGTGCCGATCAGGCGCGAGGCGGCGTTTGCCATACCCCATGCGCCAATATACAGACCGACATTGCTGGCGACGGTCATATCCAGCATCAACGCCAGGTTCGAGACCGTGGCAAGTCCGGTGCCAACCCCGAGAAAGACGACGCCGGAGTAAAACACAGCGGTGTTTAAGGTCACCCCGCTGAAGAAAATCAAGATGAAGCCCAGCAAGGCGCCCCCGCCGCCCAGGTAAGCTATGGCGCGCTTACTGAGACGCCCTTCCAGCGCGCCGGCAACCAGTAGGGCAATCAAGACGCAGACACCCCAGATGGAGGTGATACGGGTGGTTTGCTGCACCGTCCAGTCAAAAGCCTCGCCCCCGAAAGGTTCTAACAAAATATCCTGCCCCAGGATGGCAGCCAGGAGGATAATCAGGTACCAGAAGAAAAGCGTCGCCTGGCGGTTCTGGAGGATGACGCGGAACATCGTCCCCCAGCTATAGTTTTCTGAGGCTGGCTCGCCGCCTGTAGAACGCTTTTCCAACCTGATCAGACCCAACAAGCCCAACACCAGCGCAGCCAGACCGACAACCAGAAAGGCGCGTTCCAGGGCGGCTGGCGTATAGGGTTCTACCATGCGACTCAGGGCAATTGCGGTGATAATAATGCTGGTGATCATCATAAACCACATCACCGCAATCGTGCGCGAGCGCCCCTTCTCACCGGAAAGCTCAGACGCCAGAGAGAGATATGACACCGAGGCGAAGTTATAGCCCATACCCCAGGCGCCGAACACCAGGACGCCCACCAGCACCCCCACCCAGTAATTTGAATCCAGCAGGAAGGCGACCGAAGGCGAGAACACCACACCGGCAACGGTGAGCAATAACCCCAGGAAGATGTAGGGCGTACGCCTTAAACCAAAGAGCGGATGCCTGTCGGAATAAGAGCCGATGGCGACCTGAATCGGCGAGAAAAAATATGGCAGGGAGGCAAGGATGGCGACCAGGGTGGCTGAGATTGCCAGTTCTTTGATCATCACCCGGTTGAGCGTGCTGTTGATCGGAACCAGCGTCATGGCAACCGCCACGTGGATCAAGCCCAATTGAACGCGTTTGAGCAGCATAAATATCCCTTCGCTAAAAACTGGTAAATTGGCAGGCAACAAATCGTAGCAAATTTATCAGATAACCCAAATTACCGTCAATGTAAGTTTACACAGATTTTAAGCGGGGAAAGTGATAAAAATATTAATTTTTCGGAGAAAAGGCGCTTATTCGACGCCGGATTCTGCGGGCAGCAAAGCCTGCTTCAACGCCTCGTGCAGCGAGCGGACTTCGATCACCTGAATCCCTTCCTGCCAGGGCTCGCCGCGCCGCATGCGACGCGGCACGATGGCGGTCTTGAAGCCCAGGTTAGCCGCTTCGCGCAGGCGCGCCGGCATCTGCCCCACCATGCGCAGCTCACCCGATAGACCCACCTCGCCGATCAGGACCACATCGGCGCGCACCGGGGTGTTGCGGGCAGAGGAGGCGATGGAGGCGGCAATCGAAAGGTCAGCCGCGGGTTCGCTGACCGTCAGCCCGCCAACCACATTGACGAAGATATCCTGATCGCTCAGGCGCAGCCCGACGCGGCGGGTGAGCACGGCAGTGATGAGCAGCAGACGGTTGAGATCCACCCCGTTAGGGGTGCGGCGCGGGTTGCCAAAGGGGGTGGGGCTGGTCAACCCCTGGATCTCGACCAGCAGCGGGCGAGTGCCCTCCATGGTTACGGCGATGGATGAGCCGGGGGCATTGACCATGCGCTCCGCCAGGAAAGCCTCGGAAGGGTTGGGCACCTCAACCATGCCGCGCTCGTGCATCTCGAAGACGCCCACCTCAGAGGTGGCGCCAAAACGATTCTTGACCGAGCGCAGCAGGCGGTAGGACTGGAAGCGGTCGCCCTCCAGGTAGAGCACGGTATCCACAATGTGCTCCAGGACGCGCGGACCGGCGATGGCGCCCTCTTTGGTGACATGCCCGATGAGAAAAATGGCAATGCCGGAAGACTTTGCCAGCTCGCGCAGGCGCGAGGCGCATTCGCGCACCTGAGAGACCGAACCGGCGGAGGACTCCAGCTCACCCAGGGTGGTGGTCTGGATTGAATCGACCACCAGCAGGCGCGGCTTGACCTGCGCCACGTGCTCCAGGACGGTGTTCAGGTCAGTTTCGGTGACCAGGTACAGGTCAGAGGGAAAGCTGCCCTCTTCTTCCTCGGCACGGCGCAGCAGGCGGGCGGCGCGCATCTTGATCTGGCGCTCCGACTCCTCGCCGGAGATGTACAAGACGGGCGACTGGCGCGCCATCTCCAGGGCGACCTGCAGCAGCAGGGTGGATTTGCCGATGCCGGGGTCGCCGCTGATGAGCACAATCGAACCAGGCACCACGCCGCCGCCCAGGACGCGGGCGAACTCGCCAATGGGCATGGGCAGACGCTCTTCGTAGTCGCCGCTGATCTGCTCCAGGCGTTTGGGGGTGGAGCGCCCCGCCAGCCCGGCTTTGGTCTTGGCAGAGGATGGAGCAGGGGCGACGATCACTTCTTCGACGAAACTGTTCCAGGCACCGCATTGGGGGCAACGCCCCATGTCGCGCACGGAGACGCGCCCGCATTGCTGGCACACGTATTGGGTCTTGGTTTTGGGCATGGGGGTATTATAACGTGTAGGGGGATTGATTTGTTTCATGAAAAAACAAGTTGAAACAAATGGATTTTCAATGCGAGTTCGAGGGGATTTTTCAACGCAGAGAACGCCGAGATACTCCGTGGCAGAGTGCGTAGAGTTTTTGTTTTAAGGTATGCAAAACCGTTAATGAGCAGACGATTATGATTGGGGCAGAAATGCATAATTAGCACATAAGTTCTGGAATATCACACTGTTGGCAAAGGTGGACTAGCTCACTCCAACCTGACCTCTACCCAAGGTTAAGGGAGAGCAGGAACGCGTCGTGATTGTGCTGAAAGCAGCGGGTGTATAATTAATGACATGAAAGACCTTAACGAATTTCTAAAGCTTTTACACGATCAGGCGCCCTTCCTGGCTGAAAAATATGGTGTTCGAGTCATTGGGGTCTTTGGGTCTTATGTTCGTAAGGAGCAACAACCCGATAGCGATCTGGACGTGTTGATCGAGATTGAGCGACCTCCTAAGATAAGCCTGATTGGCTTGGTAGAATTAGAGCAATACTTAAGTGACTTGCTCGGCGTTCGGGTGGATATTGCGGTGAGAGAAAACCTTAAGAAGCGTATCGGCGAGCGCATCCTGGGCGAGGTGATCCAGGTATGAACAGGGAATTCCTGGATTTTGTGGAAGATATCCTTGACGCGATGGAGAAAGCGGAATTGCTGGTCGAGGGGGGTCAGTTATGATCAATTTGAGGCAGATTTTCGGATCAATTTTGCAGTGATCCGGGCATTGGAGATTATCGGCGAAGCCAGCAAGAGACTGCCTGAAAGCATACGCTCCAGTTACGCTGAGATACCATGGAAAGGTATGGCTGGCATGCGCGACCGCATTATCCACGGTTATGATGACGTAGATTTTCAAATTGTTTGGGCGGTGGTCAAGAAAGACATACCGGAAATTAAGCCTCGCATTCAAAAGATCCTGGATGACTTCAAAGAGTAAGCGCTTTTCCTCATCAGCCTGATAGATTTACCTGTCATTTGCCTCTTCGCATGATTGTTTTGCTTGGCGGAGACCTGCCAGCAGAGCAAGAACGTGGGTCTGCCCTCGCCCACCCCTCCCGCGCTCTAAACCAGGAGATGGATGTGCGCAATGCAATAAAAAGCGCCTGTTTTCGGTATGAGAACAGGCGCTTGGCATTTTAGAGATTTTTATCAGGCTGCCGCCAATGCCTCGGTGGGCGGGGAGGATTGCTCCTCGCCACGGCGCAGGGTGATATTGCCGTCCACCACATCGACGATGATGACGTCGCCATCCTCGAACTCACCGCCTAGCAGGGCGTCGGAGAGCGGATCTTCGACAGTCTGCTGGATGACGCGACGCAGCGGGCGGGCGCCCATCTCGGGGTCGTAGCCCATATCCGCCAGGGTCTCCAGAGCAGCGGTGGTGGCAGTGAGGGTGATGGCATGATCCTCCAGGCGCCTGGCGACCTTATCCAGCTCAAGCTGGACAATCTTCTGGATATCGCTTTTGCTCAAAGAGCGGAAGACAATGACCGAATCCAGGCGGTTGATGAACTCGGGGCGGAAGACGCGCTTGAGCGAGTCGAGCAGCTTCTTGCGCATGTCTTCGTACGCCAGGCGCTCCTCAACCTCTTCATCTTTTTTAAGGGCGAAGCCGATGGAGGTCTGGCGCTTGATCATATCCGCCCCCACGTTGGAGGTCATGACAATGATGGCGTTGCGGAAGTCCACCTTGCGACCGCGGGCGTCGGAGAGGTGCCCCTCTTCCATGATTTGGAGGAGCATGTTGTGCGCCTCGGGGTGGGCTTTCTCAATCTCGTCAAAGACGACGATCGAGTAAGGACGGCGGCGCAACGCTTCGGTGAGTTGACCGGCTTCCTCATAACCCACATATCCCGGAGGGGCGCCGACCAGGCGGCTGACGGTATGGCGCTCCATGAACTCGGACATGTCGAGCTGGATCAGGGCGTCTTCGCTGCCGAAGAGGAAGCGCGCCATGGCTTTGGTCAGCTCGGTTTTGCCCACGCCGGTGGGTCCAAGGAAGATAAAGGAGCCAATGGGACGCCGTGGGTCTTTGAGACCGGCGCGCGCCCGACGCACTGCCTTGGATATCGCCTGGATGGCTTCTTCCTGACCGATGATGTATTTGCCCAGCTCTTCTTCCATCTGGAGCAGGCGCTGCGATTCTTCCTGGGCGATTTGCATGACCGGCACGCCGGTCCACATGGAGACCACTTCGGCGATGTCCTCTGCCGAGACCACCGGGCTGCTCGCCCTATCCCAACCGGTGCGCAGGCGCTCAAGCTGGCGCTCCAGGGCTTCCTGGCGCTCCAGAAAATCCTGGGCGTCATCATAGCGGTTATCTTCCAGGGCAAGCTCGTGGTTGGCGCGCACTTCGCGCAACTGCTTCATCAGCTCCTTGGCTGTTTTGGCAGCGTCGCTTTTGTACATGCGCACCCGAGATGAGGATTCGTCAATCAGGTCAATCGCCTTATCGGGCAAGAAGCGCTCGGTGACGTAGCGGGCGGAGAGGTGCACCGCGGCGTCGAGGGCTTCGTCCGAGATGGTCAGGCGGTGATGTTCCTCATAAGCGCTGCGGATGCCGCGCAGGATCTCGATGGCTTCCTCTTCGGACGGTTCTTCGACCATGATCGGTTGGAAACGCCGCTCCAGGGCAGCGTCGCTCTCGATATGCTTGCGATATTCGTCCAGGGTGGTGGCGCCAATGACCTGCAACTCACCGCGGGAGAGGGCAGGCTTGAGGATATTGGCAGCGTCAACCGATGAGCCGGCTGCGCCCGCTCCCACCAACATGTGAACCTCGTCAATGAAGAGGATGGCGCCGGAAGCCTTGAGTTCATCAATAACGCGCTTGAGGCGCTCTTCAAACTGACCGCGATACATTGTCCCTGCCACCAGGGAACCCACGTCGAGTTGCAACACACGCTTGCCCAACAATGGAGCAGGGACGTCGGCTTCTACAATGCGTTGGGCAAGCCCTTCAACGATGGCGGTCTTACCCACGCCCGGTTCCCCTATCAGGGCGGGGTTGTTCTTGGTGCGGCGGGCTAAAATCTGGATGACCCGCTCGATTTCCATCTGACGCCCAATAACCGGGTCCAGCTTGCCCTCCTCCGCCAGCGAGGTCAGATCGGTGGCAAGCTGATCCACCATGGGAGTCTTGGCTTTCTGCTGCTCCTGGCGAGAGGATTTCTGCTCGGGGGTTGCGGCGGCGCTGGTGCGCCGGGAGGCGCTACTCTCCTGTAAGACACGCCGGGTCTGGCGGCGAATCTGCTCTGGGGTTACCCCCATCCTGCGCAAAACATCCAACGCCACACCCTCGCCAAGGCGAACCAATCCTAAGAGAAGATGTTCTGTACCGATATAATGATGCCCCATCCGGCGGGCTTCTTCAACAGCATATTCCAATACCTGCTGGGTGCCCGGCGAGAGATCGAGCTTGCCTCCCCGATATTGTCCCGTACCGGTCATGCGCTCGACCATCTCCTGGACGCGCTCCACTTCCAGCCCAAGTTCACGCAACACGCGCCCGGCAACCCCCCCTTCCTCGCGGATTAAGCCGAGGAGCAGGTGTTCTGTTCCAATGTAATTGTGACGCATTCGTTCGGCTTCCTGATGAGCCAGGCTTAGCACCCTGCGCGCCCTCTGGGTAAAACGTTCCATGCCAGCCAAGGCATACCTCCTAATATGAAAAGCAAAAACTTCTTAATGTAACCGATATTGATTATGAGACATTTAGTCCGAATGGATTCTACCAGAGATTGTCAGGCGTAAAAGTGTTTAAAGCAATCAAGAAAGCAAGGTTAATACAATTCTTATGTATGACAAAGCGCACCTTTCACAGGTGCGCTGTTTGCCTGGTCAGATTACTTTTTTACCGGCGATTATTCCGCCTGACCTTCGCTCTCATCGGCAGGAGGAGAAGGCGGTTCTTCCACCTCAGTCTCCTCAACCGACGGCGCTACCTCCACCTCAGGCGCAGCATCAACTGCTTGAGTTTCTTCTACCTGAGCCTCTTCTACCTGCGTCTCTTCCTTGACTTCTTTTACCTCTTCAGCGACCTCTTCCACCTCTTCAGCCAGTTCTATCTTCCAATCCAGGTCAGAATAGGCAGCGGAGTCCACTTTGCGCAGGCTGAGACCGATACGTCGGCGCTCAGGGTCAATCTTGATCACCCGCAGTCTGACCTCATCGCCCTCTTTCACCACTTCTTTGGGATGAGCGATCCGATGCTCGCTCAACTCGGAGATATGGATCAAGCCCTCCAGGTCGTCGTCCAGGCGGGCAAATGCGCCGAACTTGGTCAGGTGAGTGACCTTCGCATCGATCAGTTGCCCTTCTTTTATATGTTCGACCCGCTTCAACCAGGGGTCGGGCTGCAACTGGCGGATGGAGAGACCGATGCGCTTGCGCTCCTGATCAATGCTGATGACCTTGACATCCACTTCCTGACCGACCTTGAGCACCTCATTGGGGTGCTGAATGCGCTCCCAGGAGATTTCTGAGAGGTGGACAAGCCCATCGGCGCCATCAATGTTGACGAAGGCGCCAAAATCAGCCACGCTGGTCACTCGCCCTTTGCGCACATCGCCCTCTTTCAATTCTTCCAGCAGGCGATCTTTCAGGGTCTCGCGGGTCTCCTGCAAAGCGGCGCGCTCGGAAAGTATCAGGCGGCGGCGCTCGCGATCGACCTCGATCACCCGCACCCGAATTGACTCGCCCACCATCTTCCCCCAGCGCTGGTCGGGGGTGTCGCCCGAGAGGGCTGAGCGTCTCACCAGACTGATTTGCGAGGCGGGGACAAAGCCGCGCAAACGTCCCAAAGGCACCAGCAGACCGCCCTTGTTGAAGCCGATAATCTTGCTCTCGAAAGTCCCGGCGGACGAGAGCAGTTCTTCGGCTTCCTCCCAATCTTTCTCCTCTCTGGCGCGCAGGTAGGAGAGAACGACGTTGCCGTTGGCATCTTCGGGGGTGAGCACATAGACCGGTATCTCTGCACCAACAGAGAACGCGGCGCGCTCCTCGGCAGGGATTTGCTCAAGCTCTCTGCCCGAGATGACGCCCTCAGATTTGGTGCCGACGCTGACCAGGATTTCATTCTCGCCAATGGTGGCAATGGTGCCCATGCGGATCTCGCCTTGTTTGGGAAAATCCAAACCCAAACCCTCTTCGCTCAAGAGGCTCTCCATGCTGGCGCTCTCCTGGCTTGCTTTCAGTTCGGCTTGTTCACTATCTGCCTGGTAATTTTCGGTCTCCTCCCCCTGACCTTTAAGGACATCATTTTGATCCATAAAAAAACGAACTCCGAATTCGAATAGGATATGGATGACATTATAAAGCGGATAGACAAACTTTGCAACCTTTGTGAAATGATTGAGACTCGATTATAATCTAAGATTGAAGGACGAAATGCCACCAATTTATCCATTTACAGCGATTGTCGGGCAGGAACGTATGAAGCGCGCCCTGGTACTCAATGCGGTGGATCCCCGCATTGGGGGCGTGTTGATTCGCGGCGAACGGGGCACCGCCAAATCCACTGCGGCGCGCGCACTGGCTGCGCTTTTGCCGCGGGTGGCGGTGGTGAGCGATTGCCGCTTCGGATGCGATCCAGACCGCCCTACGACCTGGTGTACGGAATGCCGGGAAAGGGTCGCCAGGGGCGAATCGTTGCCGGTTGAACTGCGCACCACTCCCTTTGTCAATCTGCCTGTGTCTGCGACGGAGGACCGGGTGGTCGGCACATTGGATATCGAAAAGGCGATTCAAAGGGGCGAGAGGCACTTCGAGCCGGGCGTCCTGGCTGCCGCCAACCGGGGTCTCCTTTATATTGATGAGGTTAACCTGCTGGACGATCACGTGGTGGACCTGTTGCTCGACTCGGCTGCGATGGGGATGAATATCGTCGAACGGGAAGGCATCTCTTTTTCCCACCCGGCGCGCTTTATCCTGGTAGGCACCATGAACCCCGAGGAGGGCGACCTGCGCCCTCAACTGCTCGACCGCTTCGCTTTATCGGTGGAGATTCACGGCATTCGCGACGCGCGTGAGCGGGTGTTGATTATTGAGCGCAACCTGGCTTACGAAGCCGCCCCGGATGTCTTTCGCGAACAATGGCTCCCCCAGGAAAACGAACTCTCGCGGCGCATCGAGCAGGCGCGCAACTTAAACGATCAGGTCAGGTACACCCGCCGCGACTTGCTTTCGATTGCCGCCCTGAGCGCATCCCTCAACGTGGATGGTCACCGGGCTGATCTGGTCATCTTGAAAACAGCCCGAGCCCATGCCGCTTTTGAAGGGCGAGATGCGATTACCGATCGCGATATCGCCCTGGCGGCGGAACTGGCTTTGCCCCACCGCATCAAGCGCGGTCCCTTCTACCAGGCTGAGATCTCGATGGAAGACCTGCAGGAGCGCATCGAACAGTTGCAAGGCGCCACGTCTGCCGCGGGCGAACCGGAGTTGATCCCAGACGAGAGGCAGACAGAGAATCGCAAAAAAAAAAAAGAGCTGAGCCCAGAGATACGGGAAGAGGTCTCTGACAAACTCCCCTCCGAACCCTCCGCCCAGAAAGTTTTCGATAGCGGTGCAGCCAACTGGTGGGAAGGCGGAGAGAAAGTCAAGATCGGGCAACCCTTTGTCCCCCGCAAGATCGAAAATCCGTTAGATCGCATCACCCGTCGCCAGAGCGGACGGCGCTCGCGCAGCCGCACCAATCGCAAGCGAGGGCGCTACATCCAGGCGCGCCCCTCTCCGGGAAAGGCGGACGACCTGGCGTTTGACGCCACCCTGCGGGCGGCAGCGCCCTTCCAAAAACAACGCAGCGAACAACGTAAGCGCGTGGCGTTTGCCATCCGCTCCGATGATTACCAGAAAAAAGTGCGGGTGAAGAAAACCGCCAACCTGGTGCTTTTCGTGGTGGACGCTTCCTGGTCAATGGCGGTTGCAGAGCGTATGACCGCCACAAAAGGGGCGATTCTCTCCTTGCTCACCGACGCCTATCAACGCCGGGATCGGGTGGGTTTGGTGGTATTCCAGAAGGATCGCGCCACGCTGGTGCTGACCCCAACCAACTCAATCCAACTGGCGCAGCGCGCCCTGGCAGACATCCCGGTGGGCGGCAAAACACCGCTTTCAGCCGGCTTGTTCCTGGCGCACCAGATCGTGCAAAAAGAGCGCATCGTCCACCCGGATGTGATGCCACTGATCATCCTGCTCACCGACGGGGCTGGCAACGTTTCGATGAGCAACCTGCCGCCGCAGGAAGAGGCACACCGCATTGCGGAAAACATCGCCGAAGACGATATCCGCTGTGTGGTGATCAACATGGAGCATGCCGCTTTCGATCAAGGGCTGGCGCAAAGCCTGGCAGAGCACCTGAGAGCGCCCTGCTATACCCTGAGTGAATTGAAAGCCGAAGCACTCTATCAACGCGTCCGCCAGGAAATGGCAGCTTGAGATGCCCACGACAGCCACCCGATTGAACAGCTTCAGCGAATCGGTCATCAACCAGATGAATCTGCTGGCTGACCGGCATGGGGCAATCAACCTGGCATCCGGTTTTCCCGACTTTGACCCGCCGCAGGCGCTGCTGGAAGCGGCGGTGAACGCCCTGCACACAGGTTTCAATCAATACGCAGTGCCCTGGGGCTCGCCGCGCCTGCGCCAGGCGCTGGCAGGCAAGCTGCGGCGTTTCATGGGTTTAGAGATTGACCCCGAAGAACATCTAACCGTGACTTGCGGCGGCACCGAAGCGATGATCGCGGCGATGCTGGCGGTCTGTAACCCGGGCGAGCGGGTGATCATCTTTTCGCCGCGGTACGAGACATATGGTCCGGACCTGGAGATGGCAGGCGCCCAGCCTGTTTTCGTCCCGCTTCACCCGCCAGAATTCAACTTCGACCCGCTTGAACTGCGCCAGGCATTCCAACAAGGCGTCAAGGCGTTGGTGTTGTGCAATCCATCCAACCCCTGCGGCAAAGTCTTCTCCCCGGATGAACTGCGACTGATCGGCGATCTGGCGCAGGAATACGACGCCTATGTGATCACCGATGAGGTCTATGAACATATCGTCTATGAGCCTTACCGGCATACCTATATTGCCAGTCTGGATGATCTGTTTGAGCGCACCATTTCCTGCAGCTCGCTCTCCAAGACTTATGCCATCACCGGCTGGAGGCTGGGTTACATCGTCGCTCCAACGGAGATCACGCGGGCGGTGCGAAAAATTCACGATTACCTGACGCTGGGAGCAGCCGCGCCGCTCCAGGAAGCCGCGGTCACTGCCCTGGGTTTCCCCGATTCATACTATCATCAACTCCAGCTTGAGTACACCCAGCGCCGTGATTTATTTTTTACATTGCTGGATGCAGCCGGGTTAGAATATTCACGCCCGCAGGGCGCATATTTTACTCTGGTGGACATCGCCCACCTGCCATTCAAGGATGACACATCCTTCTGCTATTGGCTGGCAGAGCAGATTGGCGTCGCCGGCGTGCCGGGGTCATACTTCTTCAACGAGCCGATTCAACGCTATGTGCGCCTGAATTTTGCCAAGAGCATCCCCACCTTAACTGAGGCGGGGTTGCGCCTGGGCAAATTGCGCCAAAAATTACCCCAGTAGACCCACCGATGGCTCGCCTGCTCATCTCCGTCCATCTCATTTGCCTGATGGCGTTCGGTCTGGCTTCCTGCGCGATGCAGGGAGACTCATCTCCGAGCGAAAACCAAATCAACCCAGTCGCGACGCAAACCAACGAGGTATCCCCCTCCCCTGAAGCGACGATACCCCAGCCGACGCAGCCGTTGGCTCCCCTGCCCACTTTAGAACCGACCCCAACCCAAAACCAGAGCCAAACTCTGCCCATCCCTCTCTACCAGCTTACGGCGGTATTGAATTATGCCCAACATTACCTGGCGGTGGACGAAAAGATCCACTACACCAACCGCCAAAGCGAGGCTTTGACCGACCTGCGCCTGATGGTTGACCCCCTGTACTACCCGGGCGTATTCAATCTCAAAAGCATCACCTGGGGTGATGATCAGCCTATGGTTGATTATCAAATCGAGACCGGTCAAATCAGGATCAACTTACCTGAGCCGCTGCTGCCAGGGGAGGGGCTTGAGCTTTGGCTCAACTACGAGTTATTCATGCCATCTCCGCAACCCTCGGCGGAGGTGCGTCCCATCCCCTTTGGCTATACCGCCCGCCAGACCAACTTTGTGGACTGGTATCCGTTCATCCCGCCTTATGTCCCCGGCGAAGGCTGGCTGGCGCATCGAGCGGGTTTCTTCGGGGAACATCTGGTGTACGAGATCGCCGATTTTGAGGTCAATCTCCGCCTGAGCGAAGATGATCCCAATATGGTCATCGCTGCCAGCGCCCCCGCCAGCCGGGATGGCGAATGGTATCGCTATCAACACAAAGCTGCGCGGAACTTCGCCTGGTCTGCCAGCACGGAATACCAGGTGTACACCACCACGGTCGGGGACACCACCATCCAGAGCTACACGTTCCCCTATCATGCAACTGCCGGGCAGGCAGCCCTGCAGACCACCGCCGAGGCGTTGGCGCTCTATAATGATCTCTACGGGACGTATCCCAGGTCGCTGATCTCAGTTGTGGAAGCCGACTTCCTGGACGGCATGGAATACGATGGACTGTATTTTTTGAGCAATGGCTTTTACAACCTGTATCAGGGTACACCGGGGGAATATCTGGTGGCGATTGCAGCCCACGAGACCGCCCACCAATGGTTTTACGCTCTGGTAGGCAACGATCAGGCGCTTGAACCCTGGTTGGATGAGGCGTTATGCACGTATCAGGAACGCGTTTATTATGAAAGGCTGCACCCAGAAGCGCTGGACTGGTGGTGGACGTATCGCGTCAATTATTACAATCCCCAGGGCTGGGTGAATGGGAGCATCTATAACCCCTATGGCTATCGTGCTTACCGCGATGCAGTGTATTTGAACGGCGCCAGGTTTTTAGAAGAGCTGCGCAACAACGTCAGCGATGAGGCATTTTTTGCTTTCCTGTCTGATTATGTCAACCAGATGAAAGGACAGATCGCCACTGCCGAGACATTTTTTGTTCTTCTCCAAAAACACACCCAGGCGGATTTATCTGCGCTGATAGACGCTTTTTTTCAACCCCGATGATATGCGTGCCGGTGTTATGGAAAAGTATGTCAATGGATTAATATGTATATCGTCGTCGTAGTAGAGACTGTGGATATGTGGAGAACCGATTGATGGGAGTAAAAGAACCTTAGATATGGGGGATACGGCATCGTCATCTCCCAGATAGCGGGCATTTCTTAATCAAATTTATCCCCACCGAGCAGGGGGATAAAAACCGTCAATAGCGGGGATTAAAAGCCGTTTTTGGACTGTGCCGGGTATGTGGGAGGTGAGAGGCGAATACCGCCAGATATTGGGGAAGGCAAAAGATTAATATCTCGCACAAAAGAGCGAGTTTTCCCCAAAAGAACGTAGTTATCCACAGAACATCGCGAGTTATCCACAGTTTTTCGCCGTTTCTTAATATAGATCAATTCGCCCCGGCAAGGACGAGACGTAATCATCGCCGTTACCGGGGCATCTTTTATTCAGTCTCCTCTTGGTCAGTATTGGCTTCAGGAAAGACCAAGCAAAAGGCGCAGTTTATTGATGGTGAACCGCTGACGCATGTAGTGGCTGTAATCCTTTGCCAGGCGCACCTCCTCCGTTCTCAGTCCGACCTCGGTCGGTTCCACCGGTCCGCCGAGCGTGCGCAACCAGCGGCTGAAATCCTCGGCGGATGGCACGCCGGCAGCGATTTCTTGCACCTGCTCCCAATTGTCCAAAATCCGCGCCTTGAGCGCCTCAAATTGAGATCCGCTCATCTCGATGAATTCCTTTTGCGAAGGCAATATCTCCTCCGCAATTGGTCCAAAAATCGCCTTGATTTTCAGCGTCTCTTCTTCAAGGTCAGGGGCGCGGGCTTTTTCCAGGCGACGATATGACTCATCTTTGGTCATCTTTCGCACTTTGGCATACCAATCGGCGGCGATGACAGAAGCGATTCCCACCTTTGCCCCGTGCAGGGCGGCGTGGCGATGATCGCTGAGCATCATCATCTCCCAATGATGGGCAATGTGGTGCTCTGCCCCGCCGGCGGGCGAGGTATTTCCGAACTCCAGCATGCCAAAACCGGATTCGATCAAGCCATCCATCAGGATGCGGATGCTTTCCACCGACCCGCTGGCAATATCCTGCACATGGGCAGCGATGTCCTGCGCTGCGCCCAGCATGCGCCCGGCAATCCCCTCGTCGTACCGTTCATCCCAAAGCAACCGACCCAGCTTCCAATCAGAAATGGAGATGTATTTCCCCACCAGGTCGCCAAAACCGGCGGCGATCATCCGCCGCGGCGCAGCCGCCAGGGTGGGCAAATCGGCAAAGACCGCCAACGGCGGCTGACAGATGATCGTCTGTTTTAAGCCACCCACCACCAGGGGAGCGCCGATGGATGTGAAGCCGTCCACCGAAGGGGCAGTGGGCAGCGAGACAAACCCCCTCCCTACCCGATGGCTGGTGAAGCGGGTGATGTCGGTGATGGTCCCCGAACCCACCGCCAAAAATGTCCGCTCCCTGCGGTCATATTTGAGCAAGACCCGCACCAAATAGTGCTCATTAGCGAGCACTTCCTCCCCCTTGAGCACCACCGTGACCACGTCGTAGCCTTGAGCGCGCAAAGTCTCATCCACGCTCTTTCCCAGCACTGGATAAGTGTTCTCATCCGCAACCAGTAAAAATTCTTTCAGATTCTCCCGTTGGCAATAGCGCAGGAATTCCTCCAGCGCCTGATTGCCGATGAAAACCGGTAGACGTCCATCCATGGTAACCTCCAGATCAAAAATATCGGGCTATAAAGTACTACAATGAGGGAAAACCCCTTACACAATCAGGTCGGGCAACACGCCCAGGTTTTCGAGCACAAAATCAGGCGGGGTCTCCAGGTGAGAAATGTCTTCCCGGCGGGTGACCCCGGTGAGCACCACACCAGTGACCATACCGGCGCGCTGACCCATGACGATATCCGTCTCCAGACGATCGCCTACCATCATAATCTGAGATGGTTCCAATCCCAGGCGCTGCGCCGCCACCTGCATCACCAGCATCGAGGGTTTGCCAGCCACCAGCTCGACTTTACGACCGGTGATATGCTCCAGAGCAGCGATGGTCGCCCCTGCATCGGGGATACCCCCGCCGGGCATGGGGCAGATTTTATCGGCGTTGGTGGAGAAAAAGCGCGCCCCACGCACGAGCGCCTGGTAGGCTGTGTTCAGCTTGCGGTAATCCAGGGTGCGATCGAACGCCACTACCACGGCATCTATTCCGTCTGGATCAATAACGCCCTTTGCATCCTGATCGTAAAACTCGTCGCAGATGGTCAAGCCATGACCGCGCAGTTCCTCAACCAGGCTGGTCTCTCCAATCACATAGAGGCGCAGGTCTGGCGCGGTGTGGCTGAGATGATAACCCAGTACATATGCCGAGGTGATGATATCCTCCTCGGCAGCCGGTATTCCCAGGCGGGTAAGCTTCTCGGCATAGACCCGTCCTGGTTGCAAAGGTTTATTGCTGATGAACAGGATGCGCTTGCCTCGACGGCGCAATTCCGCCACGCATTCGACCGCGCCGGGCAAGGCGCTCTCTCCCAGGTAGACCGTCCCATCTAAATCGAAAATGAAGCCATCAATGCGTTTCATAACTTATTCGGAAAATGCTCCTCGATGGTTTTGTCAACCTCCTGGAGGTTGATCTTCCAGCGCCTGTCGGGCTGCCGATACAGCCGCTGCCATGACATCTTTCAACGCTGCCCCGGTGCGCCGCGCTGCTTCCCGACAGTCCTCGTACTCCGGCGCCAGGTTGACCAACCTCTCACCCAACCGGGCGATTTTCACCCGTAGCATCCCATAAGGCGTCGCCACCACCTGCGTCTGGCGCTGGAGCATATGCTTGGTCACCGGGTAGGTGCGCGCCCCGATCGAGGTCGACTCGGTGTAGATGATCGTCAACAAGTCATCCACGGAAGCTGGCGACGCCAGCACCTGCAACAACACCCCGGGTCTGCCTTTTTTCATCTGCGCCGGGATGGTGAGGGCATCCAATGCCCCGGCTTCCAGCAACTTATCCAGCAAGTTCTCGTACAACTGGGGGTTCATATCGTCAATATTGGCTTCAATCACCACTGCCTGGGCTTCGTGGTATCCCGCCTCGACAGTGGGCGCCTGGTGTTGCTCAGGATAGGGAGAGCGCGGCGCGCGCGCCTCTGCCCGGGCGCGCCGCGGCGAATAATCACTCTCACCCAGAAAAGCTCTGAGCACGTTCGGGTAATCGCGCTCGCGGGTGCCAGCCCCGTAACCCACTCTCTGCAGCAGCATCTCCGGCATGGCGCCATACCCGTGGGCGATGCTGGTCAGGATCGCTGCCCCGGTAGGGGTCACCAGCTCTCCTTTCACCTGATTGGTATAGGCTGGCGCGCCGCGCAAAAGGTAGGCGGTTGCCGGGGCTGGCACAGGATAGGTGCCGTGTTCACTGCTGATAAAGCCTGAGCCAAGCGGTAGAGAGGAAGAATAGACCAACTCGATGCCAAGCTGCTCAATCCCAATCGCCGCGCCGACAATATCCACAATCGCATCCACCCCGCCCACTTCGTGGAAGCGCACCTCGTCGCGGGGCAAACCGTGCACCTGCCCCTCGGCTTCCGCCAGGCGGGTGAAGATATGGCTTGCTAAAGACCTGACCCCTTCCGAAAGCGCGCTGCTCTGGATGATCGCCAGGATCTGTGACAGGCTGGTATGACCGTGAGGCTGCCTCAGTGCGCTTTCAGGTTCAGGCGCTGATGCTCCGGGTTGGTTCACTTCCATATACTCCGAATCGGCGATTCGTTCACCCCCGCCTTCGCCAAGCATCACCCTGAACTGGACAGCCTGGATGCCGCGCTTGTCTACTCTGGAGACCTGGATCTGGTATCCCCCCAGGGGCAGTTTGCGCAATTCATCCTTGAGCGTCTCGGGATCTAATGCCAAATCAATCAGGGCGCCCAGGAACATGTCGCCGCTGATGCCGGCAAAGCAGTCCAGGTAAAGCGTTCTCATCCCGGCGAACCGTCCTGCTCGTCCCGGAGAGCGTTTATCAGGCTGGCGGCGTACCCTGCGCCGAAACCATTATCAATATTGACCACCGTCACGCCGGAAGCACAACTGTTGAGCATGGCGAGCAGCGCCGCCAACCCACCAAAGCTGGCGCCATAGCCTATGCTGGTGGGCACGGCGATCACCGGTCGGCGGGTCAATCCTCCCACCACGCTGGGCAAAGCGCCTTCCATCCCCGCCACCACTACCAGCACACTGGCTCTGGCAATTCGCTCCAGGTGCGCCAGCAGGCGGTGCAGCCCAGAGACACCCACGTCGTACAGACGGTCGACCGGGTTGCCCATCACCTCCGCCGTCACAGCCGCCTCCTCCGCCACGGGCAGGTCAGCCGTCCCGGCAGAGATGACCATGATCGTCCCTGAGCGCTTCGGCAGCGGCTGCGGCTCATAGACCATCACCCGCGCCAGATCATGGTAACGCACACCCGGAATCGCTGCCTGGACCGCAGCGTACACCTCCGGGCTGGCGCGAGTCGCCAACACCTGAGCCGAGCCGGCGGTCAGCTCACGCAGGATGGCGACGATATGCTCGGTGCGTTTGCCCTCGCAAAACACCACTTCTGGAAAGCCTTTGACCAGTGAGCGATGAGTATCAACCATGGCAAAATCCATACCCACAAAGGGCAATTTTTTCAATGCTTCCAGGGCATCCTCGATGTCCATTCGCTCATCGCGCACGCTGACCAATAATTGGCGTAACTTTTGCTCGTCCAAGGGTAATCACTTCTATTTAGAGAATAGTACAGGACATCATTGCGCCTGTTCCCGCCAATCATACCACGCAAGGACATGTCATTACAGGGTTGGTATTGACATTTCAATCCTGTGCGAATATACTTCAAAAATATTTGAAATATTTCTCGATAATCGGATCAACCTGCCATGGTAGATGTCGCCTCGCCTCCAATAGATCTGGCTCGTCTTGCTCGCTGGCTCAAAGCGCTGGCAGAGCCAAAACGCCTGTACATTTTCCACCTGATTGTTGAGGGATATCAATGCAATGGCGTCCTGGGCA